>WBZY01000141.1_pt2 | contig 58103 bp, 55 predicted proteins | sample 5204191 | NCBI WGS metagenome assembly WBZY01 (sample SAMN12344363, study PRJNA552823) | activated sludge metagenome | biome: Activated sludge suspended growth; feature: Anammox Sidestream; material: Wastewater; isolation source: activated sludge from anammox sidestream of wastewater treatment...
GAAAAGCACGTCGTTGCCCTGATCGCGGAAGTATTCGGCAACGGTCAGTCCTGACAACGCGACACGGAGACGGGCTCCGGGCGGCTCGGTCATCTGGCCGTAAACGAGCGACACTTTCGACCCCGGTATCTTTGACTTGTCGACAAGATCAAGATCGAACGCTCCCGATTCTTTAAGCCTGGCGTTGAAATCGTCGCCATAGGTAATGACCTTTGACTCGACCATTTCGCGGAGCAGGTCGTTCCCTTCACGTGTACGTTCGCCGACGCCGGCGAAGACCGAAAAGCCCTCGCGGCCCTTGGCGACGTTGTTGATCAGCTCCATGATCAAAACGGTCTTGCCCACGCCAGCACCGCCGAAGAGTCCGATCTTTCCTCCGCGAAGGAACGGCTGAACCAGATCGATGACCTTGATACCGGTTTCGAACATTTCGAGCGATGTCGATTGCTCATCGAACGAAGGTGCGTGACGATGGATGGATGAACGAGTTTCGGCGTTCAAAGGCCCGAGCTCATCCACCGGATCGCCGATCACGTTCATCACGCGGCCGAGCGTTGCATTGCCGACCGGTACAGTGATCGGGCCACCCAGATCCTCGACCTTCATTCCACGGACCATTCCGTCGGTCGGCAGCATCGAAACCGCACGCACGCGGCCCTCGCCGAGGTGCTGCTGAACTTCGGCCACGACGTCTATCGGTGCTTCCACATCAAATCCTTCCGATGTAATACGAAGCGCCTGATAAACCGGCGGTAGATAATTCTTGAACTCAACGTCAACAACCGGTCCAATGATCTGAACTACCTCACCGACCTGGGCGCCTGTTCCTATAGCCATTTTTAATATTCTGCTCCTCTTAAATAGAAAAAGATCGACCTTTTTACAAAGGAGAAAGAATAACACAGCGGCCTGCCCGTCACAAAATCGGCAAGCAGGAACGGGGTATGCCGAGTTCGCTTAGTAATTCTTCAGGCTTGGCTGGGTTGGTTCGAGTCGCTCCAGGCCGGACCTCGCCATCTTGTTTGCCGGGTCGAGGGAGATCGCCTTCCTATAGTCCGCTATTGCCGACGCCCGATCTTTCATAAGTTCGTAGGCGTGTCCACGATGACCGTAGGCCCCTGACGAGCGCGTTCCAAGGCGGATCGCGGTCGAACAGTCCTCGACAGCTTCGCGGTACTTTTTGCGGGCGTAAAGGTAAATGGCACAACGATTTATATACGGTGTGGGATCTGCCGGATCGGCCTGGATCGCCTTCGAAATATCGTCAAACGCCGAGCCGAACTCCTTTCTGTTGAATGCGGCCAGGCCTCGGCCGTTGTAGGCGAGCTGGAGTTGCTTGTTGACCGCCGTGAATTGCGGATTCATCCGCCGGACCGTTTCAAGATCGCTGATCGCATTATCAAATTGGGCGCCGAGTCTATATGCAATGCTTCGCTTAAAGTACAGCAGCCCAAGAAGATTATCGGAGGCTCCCCGAAACGCCAGGCTGCACGCATCAATTATCCCGTCGGCGGCTTTCCGCCCTTCGTCGGCCGTCATCTTGCGCCGGTCAATGTAAAGGCATTTGAAGACTGGCTGCGTGCCAAAATCCGGGCGGAGTTTGAGAGCAGCGGCATAATTGTCGGCAGCGGCCGCGTTCTCGCCTTTGAAATCGTGGGCGACCGCCAGATAGAAGTAGGTATCGGCATCCTGCTTGTCCACGGAAAGCGCGTTGGCAAGGTCAGCCTCGGCCAGGCTATAGTTCGCTTCCATCAAATGACAGGTCCCGCGCCCGAGCAACGCTTTCGGATTTCGCGGCTCGGCATCCAGCACCCGGGCGTATTCGCGGATCGCCTCGTCACACTGCCGTTTGGCTCGAAAGCCGTTCGCGGCCGCAAGCAAGGCGCTTGTGTCGATCGCGTTGATCTTGAAGTTATATGTGATGACACCGGTGCCGGGTGCCGGCTTCCCGTCTCGCATAGCCGGACGGAACGTCGTTCGGCGTGCCGCTTCAATAGCACGCTCCGTTAGGCCGTTCTCCAAAACCGTTAGCCGGCTGACCGACACGACCCTGCCTGCATCATCCAGTTCGAGCACGAGCTTGACCTGGCCCGATGTTCGTGCCCGCCGAGCCTCGTCGGTGTATTCAGGCTTCACAAGGTTGATCGCCCTGGCCGTAAGGTCGCCGAGTTCGACCGGGCCGACAGGCTCCTCGACCGGCGCGGGCGAGTTCGAACGTATCGCACCTATCAATGCCTCCGTGGCTCCAGCCTGTCGCAGATCCTCCTCGCGGTCCTTGGTGAGCGGTTTGTCGAGTTTGCGCAGCCTTACCTGCGATATGACGAACGTAAGAACCTGATCGCGCGTTTTGAACACGGCATTCGGCAATTTAGACTGCAAGGCGGTGATCAACTCAGGGTACGTGAGCGGATCGGCGGCTTGAAACCCAAGCGATTCACGGCCCGACAGTGCCGCGAGAAAGATCGTCGCCGCAACAACCACTGTTTTCGCTCCCCAATTCATGATCTGGCCACCGAACTCAAGATCCTCGTATCACGCTGACGCCTAAGTACTCCGGATTTTGCGCACTAATTATACTCCCGAGGGCAAGTCAGAAAAAGTTCGACTCTCGAACCGATACTTTGTGCAGCGCCCGCTCAGCCTTTGCAGCTATTTGTAAATACGCAGTTCGGGTCCTGGCTCGGTTTCGGTTTTGGGCGCGGAGTTTTCTTCGGTTGCGGAACAGGGGTTCGCACGGGTTCAGGGCGCGGTTGAGGCAGGGTCACCGAAGCCGGCCGTTCGACCGGTTCTTTTTCTACCGGCGACGGCACGCGGGTCGGCTCTACATAGATAGCTCCGGGTGATCGCGTTGGAAATGCTGTTGGCTCGGGCGAGATGGCCGGCGTCTGCTCCGGCACTTCGGGTGTCGGGCGCGATGTATTCGTCGCAGGGGTCAGCGTGTACCACCCTGACTTGTATAGAAACGATGCCCCGACGTAAAGCCCGGTCGCACCCAGCAGCAGAAGGACAAAAGCCGGAATGATCCAGAGAAACAGCCTGGAGCGTCGCGGCGGCGGGCTGGTCGGCGGGGTCGGAACGATGCTCTCGGTGACGGCCGCTGATGACGGCGCAACATTTCTGTCGCTAATGTAGCCCAGCTGATGCTTGAGCTCGCCTATCGCCGAGGCCATTGCCTCCGCACTCTGGAAACGCATGTTTCGATCCTTCTGCAGGGCGGTGGCGATCAAATGCCTCAGCTCCGGAGTTGCGTTAGTCAATTCTTCTGGATCGCGTTCGAGGATGGCTACAATCGTATGGCTTGCGGTCGGTCCACTGAACGGCGCCTTACCTGCCACCATCTCATACAGGATGACGCCAAGGGCCCAAATGTCCGTTCGGCCATCCGTTTCGCGTCCTTCAGCCTGTTCGGGAGACATATAGGAAACTGTCCCCATTATCATCCCCGGTGTCGTGCTGTTAATTGCACTTTGGTCGAGAGCTCCCGACACCAGCGAACCGTTCACGGTGTCCGTCAGCTTTGCCAATCCGAAATCAAGGACCTTAACATAGCCATCGGGCCTGACCATCACATTTTCAGGCTTAATATCGCGATGAACGATCCCGGCACGGTGAGCAGCGGCAAGAGCGCCGGCGACCTGCTCGGCTATCTTCAGCATCTCGACCAGGGGCATTTGCCTCAGTCGCATTAGATCGCGAAGAGTTTCGCCTTCAACGAATTCGGTGACGATAAACTCGCATCCGTCGATCTGCCCAAGCTCAAAAACGGTGACAATGTTCGGGTGGTTCAACAGCGAGGTTGCACGGGCCTCGCGGCGAAAGCGGGCGAGACGCTCGCGGTCTCGTGAAAAATACTCGCGCAGAACCTTAAGAGCAACTTCACGGCCGAGTTGGGTATCCAGCGCGACGTAAACGATACCCATCCCGCCTTCGGCGACCCGGCTCCGGATCAGATACTTGCCGAACTGCCTGCCTATCCGTTGATCTGCGGGGATCTGTACCGTTGCCTGGGCGGACAGCTCCTCATTCGAGATGTGCAGGTGAGGGACGGTCGCCGCATTGGCGCTGAATTGCTCGGTCTTTTCGTTGTGCCTGAGGAAATTGTCTATCTCGCGGCGGAGTTCGGGTTGTCCGGCACACGCGTCGCTTAGGAACGCTTCCCTTTCCGCTGGCGGTTTGGAAAGCGCCAGCGCGATCAGACTCTTGACTTTTTCAAGTCGCTCTGGCTGCATGCGGATCCGGACGAATATCCGTGTCCGCGAATTATATCACGGTTAGCGATTGGCTGATGACGAGGCTGTTTTGCGGCTGTAACTGAACGCGATCCCGTTGCCGCACATGGGATAGGGCAAAGCTTGAACCAATTCGCTCATGGTTCCCCTTCAAATTCCGAAGAGGAACCACTTCCAGTCGATCTATCCGGCCGAAGCCGACTTGAGGTCGATGAGCGAATCGAGCGGAGTATACTCCAGGTTCTGCGATGTCGCGACGGCGTCGTAGGTCAGCTTGCCGGCGTAGGTATTCACTCCTTCAGCAAGTCCCGTGTCCGCTTTTATCGCCGCCTCAAATCCCTTGTTGGCAAGCTCCAATGCATACGGCAGCGTCGCGTTCGTCAAGCCGAACGTCGATGTGCGCGGAACCGCACCGGGCATATTCGCCACGCAATAGTGCAGCACGCCTTCCTCGTAATATGTTGGATTTGAATGGGTTGTGGCGTGCGTCGTCTCAAAGCACCCGCCCTGATCGACCGCCACATCGACAAGCACCGAGCCATTCGGCACAAGGTGCAGCATCTCGCGCGTCACAAGTTTCGGCGCGGCCGCACCGACAACAAGCACGGCGCCGATAACCAGATCGGCGTGCGAGATCGCTTCCTGTATCGCATACGGCGACGATGCAAGCGTCTGAACTTTCGAGAGAAAAATATCGTCAAGCTGCCGCAGCCGGTCGAGGTTGCGGTCGATGATCGTGACCTTCGCGCCAAGCCCGACGGCCATTTTCGCCGCTTCGGTCCCGACCACGCCGCCGCCGATGATGACGACATTCGCCGCGGGCACGCCGGGCACGCCGCCGAGCAGAACGCCCTTTCCGCCGTTCATTTTTTCGAGATACGTCGCGCCGACCTGCACCGACATACGTCCCTCGACCTCAGACATCGGCGTCAGCAGCGGCAGGCGGCCTTGCTTGTCGGTGATCGTTTCATACGCCACACCGGTCACTTTTCGCTCAAGCATCTGCTTGGTCAGCTCAAATTCGGGTGCAAGGTGCAGATACGTGAAAAGCAGCTGATTCTCACGCATCCGCGGATATTCCGGTGCGATCGGCTCTTTGACCTTGACGATCATATCGCCGGTTTCCCAAACCTGATCCGCCGTATCCAGAATTTTCGCCCCGGCCTTCGAATAGTCCTCATCGGCAAACCCCGAGCCCTCGCCCGCCGACTTCTGCACGAACAATTCGTGCCCGGCCCCAACCAACGCATGCACACCCGCCGGCGTCAAGCCGACACGATATTCGTTATCCTTTATCTCTTTCGGCAATCCGATCTTCATTAACAAAATCTCCAGGCATTAAATTTATTTAGAACAAAATACACGAACAGAATAGTTTACGCGGATTTCCGAAAATATGAAAAACGCAACGCCGCCTTTTCGCTTTCGGCCGCCGGAAAATAGCCAGCGTCTGCTGCAAAACCCGATCGGCATTCGTTCGATAGTTCTTGACAGATGCATATCGATTATGCATATTCATATGTATGAGAACGACGATCATTATCCGGGATGAACTGCTCGAACGGGCCGCTGCTCTTGCGGGGATAAAGGAAAAGACCGCGCTTATTCATGCCGCACTGCAAGCCCTCGTCGAAAAAAAGGCGCGCGAGCGTTTGATAGCTCTCGGTGGGTCAGCACCTGACTTCAAGGCGGGCCGACGACGAAGATGATACTTGTTGACACATCGGTTTGGGTCGATCACCTGCGGAAAGGCGAGAAGGTGTTGGCTGAGCTTCTCGAGGAAGGCCGGGTCTGCATCCATCCTTTTGTGATCGAGGAACTCGCCTGCGGCAACTTGCCGAACAGAAATGAGTTTATGGAGCTTATCGCCGCCTTGCCCGCCGCGGTCGTTGCCGAACATGACGAAGTTCTTCGCCTGCTCGATGACGAAAAGCTTTACGGCAAAGGCCTCGGCGCGGTTGACGTACACCTGATAGCGTCCGCACGTCTAAGTTTTGCCAGGCTTTGGAGCAAGGATAAAGCGATCCGGAAAGAAACAGACCGGCTCAGACTGACCTTCCAAAGCTGAGGCGAGCCTTATCGCCGTCAACATCTGGCCGTCAGAGCGTTTTCGTCCGACGCGACGCCGCACCCGAGATTCAGTAGGTAAAGATCTTGTTGCCGTATCTATCGATCTCGGGCATACGCGCCGAACGCTTCTCCGCCCCGTCCCTCGAGACGGTCCGAACATCCTTCAGGTCCAGGATCAGCACTCCGTTGTTGTCCAACTGGCACCTGTGGAACCGCACCGTCGGTCAACTGCCTTTAGGCCGCGTAGCGGCAATTTGAATGTAGCCGTGGGTTTCAACCCACGGTCAACGATACAGAACCATCCCGTCGCGTCGCGACGGTTGAATTAACCAAACAAGAATCGCTCGTCATACTCAATGCCATGCAGCCGCAGGAGCGAAACATACTCGTCCTCAAACGTCTGTTTTGCGTGGTGCACACGCTGATTCTGAATATATTTCACAACACGATCGATTTCAGACTTAGAAACCGTAAACACTCCATACCCATCCTGCCACGCGAAATCCTGCATATCCTGAAATTCGCTGTGTATCCATTTTGACGAATCACCTTTCAAGTATTTGGCTACCTGGCTTGGCGAATAGATCGGCGGCGACCCCACCAATCCATGTACATGATCATCGATCCCGCCAAATTGGATCGGCGTGATCTTGTGTTTACGCGCGATCCCGCCGATGTACGCCCAGACACGATCTTCGATCTCGGGCTTGATCCGATCGATCCGATTCTTCGTGCTGAACACGATGTGGTAATAGATCTGCGAATATGTGTTTGCCATTGATTCTCAACCGTCGCTGACGCGACGCGCGTTCGATCCTATCCTCATCCGTGGGTTGAAACCCACGGCTACATTCGGTTGTCGCTACGCGACCAAAAACGCCGGCTTCCTCCTCCGCGCCATTCTGCTATCCTAATTTCGAATGTACATCCGCGACAAACGCTCACCGGTCCCAAAGAGCGAGGCCGTCTCGCGGGTAATGAGCGCGAACCGCGCAAAAAACACCAAACCCGAACTCCTCCTTCGCAAAGCCCTCTGGCAAGCCGGAGCCCGCGGCTATCGACTCCACTACAAGCGGGTCCCCGGCCGCCCCGATATTTCTTTCGTCTCAAAAAAGGTCGCGATCTTCGTCAACGGCTGCTACTGGCACCGCTGCCCGAAGTGCAGCTACCCGATCCCAAAGACCAACAGCACCTTCTGGCAAACCAAGTTCGAAAACAACGTCGCACGCGACGAACGCAAACGAAAAGAACTCCGCCGCCACGGTTGGAAAGTGATCACCGTCTGGGAATGCGACCTAAAGAATCGGTTCGCCGCTACTCTTAGCAAGATCCTCCGCACTCTCAAATAACCTCACTAAGCACCTCTGTCGGTTCAGAATAGTCCATTTTGGACTATTCCAAATCGGACTATATCTTTCGCCTGGAGCAGAATCGCCAATGGAAAAGTCTATCTATTCGCAAGAGTACTCCCTCTTCCTCGACCAGCTTCGAAAAGCCCGTGAAGAGAGAGGCCTAACGCAAACCGATGTGGCTCAGAGGCTAGGTCAGACCCAGAGTTTCATCAGTAAAGTCGAACGCGGTGAACGCCGCTTGGACATTGTCGAACTCAGAGCCTTCTGTTCGGCTATCGGCGTCTCCTTTGCGAAGTTCATTGGAAAGATCGAAAGGGTCCTCGATGCCAAGTAAAGACATGGTTAAGCCGATAAAAGTCGCCGAACTTTTTGCCGGGGTTGGAGGTTTCCGACTTGGGCTTGAAGGCTGGCACGGAAAATCTGCAACTTCCGGATATAGAGATGAATGGCAGAGTCCGTTTCAAGTTGTTTGGTCCAATCAGTGGGAGCCGTCTACAAAAGTGCAACATGCTTCGGGAGTCTATGAAGCGAGGTTTGGTTCCGAAGGACACGTCAACGAAAACATTTTTCCATATCCGACAGACAAAATCGCTGACCACGACATGCTTGTGGGTGGCTTTCCGTGTCAAGACTATTCAGTTGCCCGAACGCTAAATCAGGCTGAAGGACTGGTCGGCAAGAAGGGCGTACTCTGGTGGGCAATTCACCGAATTCTGAAAGAAAAGGAAGCGAAACGCGCTTCCGTCGTTTTCCTTGAAAACGTTGATCGCCTGCTCAAATCTCCCGCCAAACAACGTGGTCGAGATTTCGCAATCATGCTGGCTTCGCTATCGGACCTGGGGTACATAGTCGAGTGGAGAGTTATAAATGCGGCGAATTACGGAATGCCGCAGCGTCGAAGACGAGTTTTTATCATCGCATATCAAAACGAGTCTGCGATTGGAAAGGAATTTCTCGAATTAAATCGGCCCGCAGATTGGCTCCTTGAGTCGGGACCTTTTGCGCGGGCGTTCCCAGTGAAGCCTGCCGGTACACCTTCGCTCGTCCCCTTCGAGATTGACGGCGATTTGGAACTGCTATCAAGAGAGTTTCCTGCAAGCCTTTTTGGTCAGGAACTAGAAGTTAACCCTGACCTGGGCAGACGAAGCCCGTTTGAAAACAGCGGCGTTATGGTCAACCGGTCGGTCTTTACCTTCAAAACGCTCCCGATAGAAGAGCCATCAGTTGTCTTAGGTGATGTTGTGTTTACGAACGGGAAAGTTCAGATTCCAGACTCCTACTATTTAAGTCCTGAGACGCTGGAAACTTGGCGCTATCTGAAAGGAGCTAAGAAGGAAAATTGGCGAACATCAAAAACAGGCTTCAAGTACAACTATAATGAAGGACCGCTTCCTTTTCCCGATCCACTCGATCGACCCGCGCGAACGATCATTACCGGAGAGGGTGGGGCAACCCCATCCAGATTCAAACACGTCGTCGAAATAGTTAGCGGCCGCCCGCGGCGATTGATCCCGGAGGAACTTGAGAAGCTCAACATGTTTCCGCCGGGTCATACGGCGGTTGAAGGAATTTCGGATGTAAAGAGGGCGTTTTTTATGGGAAACGCACTAGTTGTTGGTGTAGTTGAAAGAGTCGCTCGCGAATTGGCTTGGAGGATTGGCTGATGCCAGGCTACCTATTCTCGTTAGACTCAAATGCGTCCCTTGCACAATGCGTTACAACAGGAGTCTATTCAACCAAGCTCAATATTTCCGAAGCGGGATCTTGGAATGCCCCACAAGAAGGCACTTTCGCCGATTATTGTTCGATGAGGGCTGGCGACAATGTGTACTTCTTTATCGCAAGAAAGATTTATGGAATCGGTACATTATTGAATGTCGGTCCCGATTGTAAGTATCTGAATTTCCCGCAAGCTGCGGATCCCACACCCGTTTCATACGACGATGTGCGACCTCATCTGCTGTACGATTTCGGAATTGAAAGCCCCAGTCAACGATTCATTTGCTTTTTCAGGCCTGATCCCAATTTTTTCAAGAAAGGTATAGACATGGATGAGGTTCTATTGTCTAACCCAGAAAGTTTTAAGATTTTGCGGGTGTTCTGGAAGCTGAGTTTTATAAAATTTGGCGACGAAGAAAATCAGGCGTTCCGTGACGTGCTTCTTCAAAGGAATTTCACCGCAGTTGAGAATCCCTCGGCAGATAACGTTTACGATCCTCAGCATCAAAACATACATCAGCAGGTACTCGCCAAGAATCCGGGCGGACTTTACAGGTTAAACGCTGCCCCTATGTTATCGTCAGTTGCCAACGATGACTCGAGTATACGACACGAGATGGCATTGGAGGCAGGCCTAATATATCAAATAACAATTCGAGACCCGGAAACTGTAGCTCTGTTCGGCGATTGGGATTACCTCAGCCATCAAGTTCCCGCATCACCTTTTAAGCCAATAGATTACATGGACAAAATGGACATTTTTGGCTACCGATATATTCCGAATCATCCGCCCACCGTTGCCGCGTTCTTAGTAGTTGAACTCAAGAAGGGCATTATTACCAAGGACGATCTACTTCAGCTCATGAAATATGTTGACTGGGTGAAGAACGAGTATGCAATGGGGGACTACTCTTTGATTCAAGCTTTTATGGTTGGTTTTGAATACACCGACGAGTGCTTGGCTTCACTTTCAGACTCCGTTGAACGGAATTTCATTCACGGTTTTCGTCCGTCGACTCCGATGAAATGGAACCGAGTCACTTTAGTCCGTTACCAATATAATTCTGCGAATCAAAAACTGGATTTTCAAGTGGCCGCTCAGGCCGAGTAAACATAGCAAGAGCTGTTCTTGGAAGAGGTTCCTTTCGGTGCGGAGTTGTCTGATCCTTTTGCCGAAGTCCTCGATCAGGGGCGGCCTGCGCATTGGGATCAAAACTATACGCATTGTATGCAGCCTTTCAACATACAATGCGTATCATCCCGCCGGATCGCTGGCCGTGATATGATCTTCACAACAGGACGGGTGCGCGTTATGCAAATGCCAACAGACATAGAACCGAAGGCCTATTCGCTCGTGCCAAGAGTGGACCGACTGCCTATCGACACCAGTATTCCCCATATTAAAATGGTACTCCTCACTAAACTAACCTAAGGATCTAGCACTGAGAATTGATATCCATCAATTGCCACTAGCTTTAGCTAGTGGCTCGCCTAGCTCACAAGCCGACGGCTCTAGCCGAAATTTAATGAAGATAATTCCGATCGGCTTTAACCAAATTGGGCTGAAGCCATAAGGAAGAACATCTGTCGGAGTTCGGCTAAAGCCGTTTTCCTTTTGTTGCCCGTCACCACTAGCTGAAGCTAGTGGCAATTTAGATTCACAGCCCATCGTACCTCTACCCTGCTCGGCACCTTGCGACAATTCGCCGCACCGTGTTCGAGACTAGCGGCAAACGTCTGTCTTGGGAATCCTGATCCGAACGGTGCGAATGAATTACACGATTCGAATGAAATGGATGATGCGAAACGGACGAAAGGCCCTCTCGTGCTCAAGCGTGGGCTATCGCATGCGTCGTCACCGGCGTAGTCATTTCCGCTTATCACCTGCCGAAAACTGATGGATCGCGAGTGTCTAAGCAGGTGATTCGGCCTCTGGATTCGGCAACGTGGTAAATGCCGGGCAGATGAGCGGCTAAGCCGGTGGAGGTGAGTGTTGAGGCCGAACGACCTATCAGGCAGGTGATCGGCCGGGCCGGGCACGTGAGAGTTCGGCGACGATCCGCGGCTCGGTTTGTCTCCGGGAACCCGGTCGCTACCGCTCCGGTTTTTGACCTGGATCTCGACTATTGAGACGGCAGGAGAGATCAAGAGGGAGCGGAGCTCGTTCGCTGCCGCTCCCGATTCTGACTTAGATCTCGACCGCGTCGATCTGGGCTTTTTGGAGTTTGCCGCTGTAATCGACATACAGCGCTTTCCATTCGCTGAAGATATCGAGCACCTGCGTGCCGGCTTCGCGGTGGCCGTTGCCCGTGCCTTTCGTCCCGCCGAAGGGAAGATGCACCTCGGCTCCGATGGTCGCGGAATTTACATAGCAGATCCCGGTATAAAGCTCCTGCATCGCGTGGAAGGCCTGGTTCACGTCCTGCGTGTAAATGGCGGAAGAAAGTCCGTATTTTACGCCGTTCACGATCTCAATGGCCTCATCGAGCGTCGAGAACGGAATGACACTGGTCACCGGGCCGAAGATCTCTTCCTGCTCTATTCGCATTCCCGGTTTTACGTCCGTGAAAACGGTCGGCTCGATGAACCAACCTTTGGCAAGATCGCCCTTGATAAGCCGGCTTCCGCCGCATGCAAGCGTGGCCCCGTCGATGGCACGGCCGATATGAATGTAGCCAAGGATCTTCTGCATCGCGTCTTCGTGAATGACCGGGCCGACTTCGGTTTTCGGATCGAGGCCGTTGCCGACGCGCAGTGTCTTCGCCTTTTCCACCAATTTCGCGCAGAATTTTTTGTAGATCTTCTTGTGCACGACCAGCCGCGACGAGGCCGTACAACGCTGGCCGCTCGTACCAAAAGCTCCCCAAAGCGAGCCTTCGACCGCGTTGTCGATATCGGCGTCGTCCATTACGATGATCGCGTTTTTGCCGCCCATTTCGAGCGAGACGATCTTGTTGTCCCGGGCACATTGCTCCGCAATAATGCGGCCCGTGTCGGTCGATCCGGTGAAGGAGATGAGCCGTACGTCCTTATGGCCAACCAGCGACGCTCCGGCTTCAGCAAAGCCATTTACGACATTGACAACGCCTTTTGGTATCCCGGCTTTTTCGCACGCCTTCACCAGATTGATGGTCGAGAGCGGCACGTCCTCGCCCGACTTGATGACGACCGTATTTCCGCAAACGAGTGCCGGGATCAACTTCCATGACGGAATGGCCATCGGAAAATTGAACGGGGTGATCAAGCCGCAAATGCCGACCGGTTGGCGAACACACATCGCGAACTTGTCCTTCATCTCGGCCGGTGTGGTAAAGCCATGCAGCCTGCGGCCCTCGCCCGCGGTGTAATACGTGCAGTCTATCGCCTCCTGGACATCGCCGCCCGCTTCCTTGAGCACTTTGCCCATCTCGCGGGTCATCTCGCGCGTGTAGGTCTCCTTGTTGTCGCGAATGATCTCGGCCAGATTGAACAGAAGTTCAGCTCGCTTCGGTGCCGGTGTCCGCCGCCATTTATTCGCCGCGTTCTTCGCCGCCTCGACGGCCCGGCTCACATCTTCTTCATTCGAAACAGGGAACCTGCCAACTATATCCGTTGTGTCCGCAGGATTTACGTTATCGAACCATTCGCCCGACGAGCTTTTTACCCATTCGCCGCCGATATAATTGTGATATGTCTTAACTCGTGTCTTTCTGATCTTTGCAGCTTTTGCCTTTGCCATATTCGTATCATCGAGGCCCCATGGCTCGAAATTCCAAGTCTAAAGCATGAACGGCCTTTGTCAAAGATTCGCTGAACACGATGGATCGAAAGCCCCGCTACAGACGTGAGGCCCGGAGCTTGCGGCACAGAGATCCGCCACCTACTGTACCGTGAATTGCACGATCTTCAGATCCGATGTTCTAGTGCGTGGATTGAGGCTCAGGACATGGAGGACAACTGCGTCGCCGGCCTTCAAAGCATTGGCAAACGCGGTGAAGGCTTTCACGTCCGTCGCTGCCTGCCTGTTAATCTTTACGATCAGGTCGCCCTCGTCGAGGGCCTGATTTCCGGTCGAAACTTTGACGTCGGCAATGTAGCTGTCTGGGTTTATCTCCTTGACAAGTACTCCCTTTTGGCCCTGTATGCGGTAAAGCGACGCAACGTCCGGCGTTATATCCGCCAAGGTCAGGCCAAACGGCCTAGTTTCGTCCGCCTTGCGTTCGACGGGCAACCTCAGTGGGGTCGGATCATCAACACCCTCATTTGGCGAATCTGCCGGCCGTTCGCCAAGGCGGAGGGTCGCCGTCCGGCGCTCAAGCGAACTGCCCGCTTCGCGAAGATAGTTGACGATCACCGATCGATCCGGCGGAACGCTCGATACCTTGCCGATCAGGTCCTGAGCGCTCTCCACCTGTTTGCCGTCAAACTCCACAACGATATCTCCTGGCCGCAAACCCGCCGTTGCCGCCGGACTGGTGGACGAGCGGACCTCCATTACGATCGCGCCTTTTGCCTCGCTCATTCCGTAAACCTTAGCGAATTCGGGCCTGACGCTCTCCAACGTTATGCCAAGATAACCGCGGCGCACCCTGCCATAGGCCAGTATCTGCCGGAAAACGTTGGACGCATCGACGGATGGAAGGGCAAAACCAACGCCATTGAAATCTCCATTTGTCGTCGCGATCTGTGAATTAACACCTATTACTTCACCATTCAGGTTCACGAGCGGCCCACCTGAGTTGCCGCGATTTATGGCCGCGTCCGTTTGGATAAATCGTTGAAAAAGGGTTGCGCTAGGGGTTGCTCGTTGAGTTTGCGAAATGATCCCGGCCGTAACGGTTCTACTCAAGCCAAAAGGTGAACCGATCGCGATCACCCAATCACCCACCTCGACTTTGTCAGAATCTCCGAATTTCGCAACCGGCAGTTCCCCCGCTGCCTCTATTTTCAAGATCGCGATGTCGGTTTCCTGATCAATGCCGACCACCTTGCCCAAATACTCCATACCCGAGTCGAGCTTTACATTGATCCGTGTCGCGTCGGCCACAACGTGGTAATTAGTAACGATATATCCACGTTTATCAACAATGAATCCGCTCCCAACCGAATAAGTGGGACGACGCGGCAGGCGATTCAGAAAATCAAGCAGATCACCGGAGTCGGGTGGACGTGTGCCTCCGCGGGTCGCTACCTCCGGTGCGCGTCCCTTTGTGTCGATGCTCACGACAGCAGGTTCAACCAATTTCGCCGCGGCTGCGAACGACATCGATAATTGCTGCGGCGTTATCGGCACAAGCCGAGCCTGTTCACCCGCCGTCGAGGCCTGAGGGCTCTGCGCATCGACGCACGTGAAAAACCCTCCGGCCAGTAGAAAAGTAATAGCCGCAACGACGAGGCCACGTACCGGGTTGAACTGAAACATCAAACTTCTCCTGCTTTTGACCGATCTGCCGATTTTGTAGGTAACCGCGATTATATCAAAGAAAGCACCGTGCCAGAATAATTTTTGTCCCGTTGTCGCGAGCCGCTCAAAAGTCCTCTTGGCAATTCATCTGCACTTCTGTACGCTCTCGCTTGTGAACCTTCTAACCCCGATCGGTAGGTTATACGGCATCGCGATGGACTTGCGCAATTTGCTTTACGACCTCAACCTCCTTCCGTCGCATTCGCTCGGTGCACGCACCATCAGCATTGGAAATCTTACGACCGGAGGAACTGGAAAGACGCCGCTCGTTGCTTTCACCGCCGGCCTATTGGCTGAAAGCGGTTCGGCCGTCTGCATCCTCAGCCGCGGATATGGACGTCAGGACCCCAAGAACAGGGTGCTCGTCTCAGATGGCACGAGACTGCAAGCGGATCCTCGAACAGGCGGCGATGAACCATTTGAATTGGCACGCAGGCTTATTGGCAAAGCGATGGTGATTGCGGATGGCAACCGTGTCGCTGCTGCCATTTGGGCGAAAGAGCGTTTCAATGTGACGGTATTTATACTAGATGATGCCTTTCAGCACAGACGTGCAAGGCGTGATGTGGACGTTCTCTGCATCGACGCAACAAACCCTTGGGGAAACGGCCGAATATTGCCGGCAGGTCCATTGCGCGAGGCGCAGAGCGGGATTCGTCGGGCCGACGCGGCTGTAATAACCCGCGCCGAACTTGTTGAAGACACCGATCACATTCAAGAAATGCTTCGCGATCACGGCCTCACAGGACCGATCTTCCTCGCCACCTCGTCCAGAATGCGATTGACACGACTTGATGACTTCACAGCGGGCCGGACGGCCGTCGAAGAGCACGAACTGACAGCACCTGCCTTTGTTTTCACCGCGATCGGAAACCCTTCAAGCTTTCACGCACAGCTTGAGAGATCGAAAATTGCGATCGCGGGAATCACGAGTTTTCGCGACCATCATTCCTACCGACAGCGAGATGCTGACGCCGTGGTTCAAGGGGCCAGGGCATTTGCGGCCAGTTATCTGCTGACCACGGCAAAGGACGCGGTAAAACTTTCAGATCTGAACTTTGAAATGCCCGTGTTTGTGGTCGAAAGCGAAACGGAGCTGAACGATATCGATCGGTTCCGGGCTCTGATCGTAGGGAAAGGCCTGAAAACGTGAGGGAGGCATCAACAACCGAACGCGAAGATAGGGCCGTTCCGTCGAATCACTTCTTCTTCGTCGGCGGGCGCTTCTTGTCGCCCCAATAGTATGCTCGGACGACGAGAACGTAAACAAGCATACTAAGCCCGAAGAGTACAAAGAAGAATGTGATCAGCCATGCGGTCGATGACATCAGGCGGCCTCCTCATTTGATTTTGTCGTCGATTCGATCATCTCAGCAACCAGACCCTTGCTGCCCTTGTGTTCAACGATATGGCGGTAGATAACAACTGCGAGTGCAACCATAGGGATCGCCAAAAACAGGCCCGGAATACCGGCGACTTGTTCTCCCGCAAGGACCGAAATAATAATGAGCACTGGGTGCAAATGCAACCCTCCCCGAACGATTCGCGGGTAAGTGACATAATCGTGAACAGCGCGAAGCACGACCAAAAATATCAGCGAATAGACCGCCCGCCAGGGATCCTCGCCCAGCGCGGATGTCGAAACCACGATAAGGCCAATTGCCGCAGGGCCCAAGAGCGGCACGAATTCAAAGACTCCGGCAAGAATACCAAGGAGAAGGGCATATTTCAGCCCAATGATATAAAAGCCCGTTGTACAAATTACCCCGATCAATAAACAGGATAAAAGCTGTGCCCTTGTGTACGCCGCCAGCGTTGAATTTATATCCTCCAACACCAATTCTGCCCGCATTCGAAGCGGCCCGGACGGAAATATCCGCAGGATCGAAAGCCTAATAACGTTAACGTCCTTGAGAAAGAAAAATGCAAGGATCGGCACCAGCACGAACCACGGAAGGTAACCGGCAAACCCCAGGAGAAAGGTGCCGAATGCCGTTGTGATCGCAGCGCCAAGGGCCGTAGCTTGGTCGTTTATACGATTCTGGATATCCTCAGAGATCCGCATCCGGTCAAACCGGCGGTTCAGATCCGTCATCGCCTGGCGCACGTTCGACGCATAGGCCGGCAGGTTGGCACCAAACTCCCTGCCCTGCTGCGATGCCAGCGGCGCGATGCCCCAGATGCCCGCACCCAAAACCAGGAAGACGACCGCGTAGGCGATGATTATCGCAAACGGGCGCGGCATAAAACTCTCCAGTTTCCGGGCCTTGAACGGACGCCGGATCAGCTTGACAAGCGGATCGATCAAATAAGCAAAAAAGACCGAAAGTACGAGCAGAAAGAAGAGATAACTGAGCGAGGTGATGACATTCGCCAAAAACCCGCCGACAAATAAGAGGATCAGCGTAACAACGACAACACGGATGACGGCGCCAACAGAGATAGCCGATCTGTCCAGGGCAACAACGATCGGCGATTCGCTTTGGCTAATCGCTTCTGTCGGTTTGACATCTGCCCGCGCTGGGCCGCCCTGGTCGTTGGCATTCATCTATTCGTGGCGATCGTTTCGCGGCGACCTCCATCGGACCGCCGGACTTTGTTCCCGTTAGCCGCCAGGTTCGTGTTGTCGCCGCGGTCCTCTTCGATCGGGCCAGCGTCCGGCTTAGAATGGTCCTCCATCATAAAGCGGTCGGTGAGATTCTCGATCGTGCCCGGGAGGAAAGGAAAGTTCGATCCGACGACAACTGCCCGGCCGCCGTCCGAGAGCGTTTTTCTGTTCACCTCGGGCGGCGTATTTGCATTGATGAAAGACTTGTCCTCCGAGTTCATCACCCCATTATCCTTTCGGCGAAACACAAGAATGTACGTAAAGTCCGCGGTCTGCATCGCCTGAATATCCGATTCGACACTACTCTCCGGCGTGGGCATTGCGGGCAGTGGTTGAGGCGTGCGAGAGGATTCGATGATCCTTTGGTTCGGTGTACATCCGGAGAATACCGCAATTGCCGCGACCAACGTCGCGACGGCTGTGAAGAGCCAAGACCGCGGAGGTGATATTGATCCCCGGGTGGCCGTTCTAATTTTCCGGTTCCTCGACATTTAGGTTTCCGTTCTTTGCGTCGTTCGCCTCCATTTCGTCAAGTATTTTTTTCTCCGCGGGTGTTTCTGGCTGAGCGTCAACGTCCTCGGGCGCTGGTTCACCTTTCTGGTCCCGCACTTTCAATATCCTGGCTTCATCGTCCTCATATGCCATCTCGACCCAGCCACTGTCGAGAGCCTTTGCGATCATATCCTCATTTTCTTTCGCGTCGGCAAAAATGTATTCGGCACCGAACCGATCGCGAATGATCGGGCCTGCCTCATCGATCTTTCCGTCGGTAATCTCGATCAGGAGGCGATAGAGATCAGGGTTCTGGGAATAGAGATAGTTCGGGTCAAGGCCGTAAACGTAAGTATGCTTGGTGTCGTAGAAAAAAAGCTTTGGAAAATCGTCCCAGTTGCAGTTGAATATCCTCGCACCGGCCGGAATATTATCATTGCCGTTCGCATCGGTGCCGGTTGCCCAGGCCATAGCTCGCCGATACTTGTCGTTCGCTTCGTTATCGCGAATATTGCCGACAAGTCCGCCATATTCGATCCCGAATCTCTGCAGCCCGAACATGTTGATCGCAAACACCACGATCAGAATGAACGATATCACCCATGCCGCGGCGACCTTGGCGGCGTTGAGCCATTCGTCACGTTCGGTGCCTTTTGCAGCATCAAGATAGGGTTCGATCTCGCGCCGAAACTCGTCGGGCAATTCGGGCCGATTTGGGATCAGAAACGCCTGCCAACTGAACGCCGCGAATAGGATCGCGAATGGCGGAAAATACTCGGCGTATCGCTTTGATGTGAATTGCCCAACCAGAAGTAAGGTTACGAACATCAGAAAGAACGTCGCTTTTTCGGGCAGTTTCCCGCCTTTCGGCACAAAGAGAATATAACCGAGCAGCATTGCGGCCATCGCCACCGGAAACTGTCCCAGAATCTCGAGGCTCGAGTAGGGGTACCACTCGCCGCCCACAGCAACGGCAAAATTACCGCCCGTAGCGAGTTTCGTCTTGAAGTGTTCGATGAACAGCGTGATGTTGTTCGGAAAGTATGGGTTGATGACATTGCCCAGGATAAGGCCGCCGGCCGTGTACGCAAGCGGCCGCCACTCGAACCGCTGTTCGTTCCAAGCAATGATCACGGTCCAGATGATCGCCGCGATCAAGAGGAGCGGAAATAGGCTATACGTCCACACAAAAGCGAACATCAGCGGTAGGAGCCAGCGATATTTCCGCTCGAATAGCAGGTAAATACCAATGACCGTAATAATGATGGTCAGCGGCGGCGCCTTTGCCATGTTCATTCTGTAATAGAACATATTGGCGCAGGTAAAGATCGCGGCCAGCCATACAAGCGGATACTTGATGCCGTAATGATGAATGAGCCAATAGACCGAAAATATCGCAAATGTTGCGAAGACGACCGCTGCGATCTTGGCGGCCATCACCGGCTCAAAGAACCAAAGAAATGGTATCTGCAGCAGGTGGAATAAAAAGTGATGATCGTTGTAGTGCTGCGGGTTGAGCACGGTAAGCGGAAGCCATTCGAAAGTCGGCAGCCATTTCCCGTGCGAAAAATTCTGCCACAACAAACTGCTCCATTTTATATGATAGTAGCCATCCCAATCGCCGCAGCAGATCGCCGCAGTGCGAAACTGTAAAAAGCCCATCACCATCGCGATCGCAATAAAGGCGAAAACGAGGTACACCATTCGTGTGGCATCCTCGGTCTCGAGATACTCTCTCCATGCAGACTTCGCCTTGGCTGGCGGCTTGTCCGACGTTGCCGGTTCCGCGGCCGGTTTCGGTTGCAAATCTTCGTCCATCTAATGCGTTTCGTGAGATTTCTATGAGCCCAACAGATTGAAAAGTACCACAAAGGACTTTCGTTTTCTAATGGTTCCCGACTCTTCGGCATCGCCGTACGAGAGTAAGCGTAATGGCTCGCAAGCCTGCCTACGCCCCATGTTTGCCAATCTCACCGGCAGTGCCTAAAATCAGAGCTTTGTTTATGTATCCAAAGGGGAACCTGACGATCCCGGCAAGCCACGGACAGCTTGAAGCCATATTGAAGGAACCGGCCGGCCCGCGTCGTGGCGTCGGGCTGGTCTGCCACCCGCATCCGCTCGGCGGCGGCACTATGCACAACAAGGTAGTTTTCCGAGCTGCGGCCGGACTGAACGATGCGGGGCTTGCCGTTCTCCGTTTCAATTTTCGCGGCGTCGGAGCATCCACGGGCGAGCACGATGAGATCGAAGGCGGGGTCGAGGACGTTCGCGATGCCTTGGCCTATCTCGGATCGGCCTATCCTGGCGAAGACACTACCCTTGCAGGATTTTCGTTTGGTTCACGTACGGGCCTTGCCGTGGGTGTTGCAGAAGATGGGGTAAAGCGGCTCATTAGCATCGGGACCCCTGTCGATAAATACAATGACTACGACTTTCTAGTCGGAACTGCAAAACCGGTCCTATTCGTCCACGGCGATCACGATGAGTTCGGATCGGTCGAAAGCCTGAGGCGGTTGGTCAACGAGGTCTCAAAAACGGCACAAACCGAGCTCGTGATATTTCAGAACTGCGGCCATTTCTTTGATGAACATTTGGACGAACTTCGGCGTTCGGTCCGAGATTGGGTAAGGCGTCAATTGGGATAAGCTGAACATTGGAATGGAAGATAAGAAAGAAGAAACAACTTTGGCAGATACCCGCGATGCGGCCATCCGACTAACGATGATGCCGCGGGACACGAATGCTCACGGCACCGTCTTTGGCGGGATAATACTCAGCTACATCGATGTCGCGGGGGGCGTCGAGGCAGTGAGGCATACGCGACACGATCGATTCGTCACCGTAGCGATGAAAGAGGTTATCTTTCACGAGCCCGTGTTCATGGGCGATCTTGTCAGCTTTTTTGCGAAGACGCTTCGCGTCGGCAAAACGTCGATCACGATCCACGTCGAGGTTGAGGCTGAGCGATTCGGCAGCCAGGGGCAAAAGGTGCGGGTGACCGAGGCCGAGGTAACCTATGTTGCGATTAACCAGTTCCGCGAAAAGGTCGAGATCGGCCGGTAACAGCCGGCAACTACCCGCGCGGCGAATAGACGATGCCAACCTGGAAACTCGAACTTGAATACGAAGGCACCCGATACCGTGGTTGGCAGATGCAGCATAACGCCCGTACGGTCCAGGGTGAGATGCAGGAAGCGGCGAGACAGCTCTTCTCCGGCAAGTTCGAGATCTACGGTTCCGGCAGGACAGATGCCGGTGTCCACGCGATCGGCCAGGTCGCACATCTGAAAGTAGACGAACTTCGCGCCAATGTGACGCCTAAGCAGATCCGATTCGGCTTTAATGACCTTCTTCCGCATGACATCAATATCCTCAGGGTTTCGAACGCACCCGACAATTTTCACGCCCGCCATGACGCCGTCGCCAGATATTATCTTTATCAGATCTCGCGACGCCGGACGGCAATGGCAAAGAATTTTGTTTGGTGGATAAAGGATGAACTCGATCTGGACGCAATAGCGACCGCCGCGCGTACGCTGATCGGGAAACACGATTTTGGTTCCTTCGCCGAGTTGGAAGACGGCAAGAAGCAGCCAACAATGGTGGACGTTCTCTACGCCAGCGTCTTCGAGGACGGCGACTTGATATGCATTCGCATCGGCGCCTCGCATTTCCTTTGGAAAATGGTCCGTCGTATTACCGGAATGCTGGTCGAGGTTGGCCGCGGAAACCTCACCTACGACGCATTTGAGCGGCTGCTCAGGTTCCGGTCGGAAGCGCCTGCCGGTTTCACCGCCCCGCCGTCGGGATTGTTTCTTGAGCGCGTGCTCTACAAGGGTGACGCGGCCCCGAAGTTGCGTCGTGCGGCGGTCCCCGTGGGATGATAGGCTTGCGCTACCCTTTTTCGTATGCCAAATTCATTAGGTTCATTTATCACATTTTTATAGGGAGTCAGTTTCGTTCTATGCCGAGGATCACTGCGGAAACCGCATCAGGAATTCAAGCCTTCGACTGTGTCGCGGGCCAAAAGCTCGTTTTGGCCATTGAGGACAATGGTATCGACATACTTCACCGCTGCGGCGGAAATGCCCGCTGCACAACGTGCCGCGTAGAGATCATCTACGGCGATCCCGGCCCGATCCGCGAAGCCGAGAAGGCGGTCATGGCAACCAAGGACGATATGACGGATCATATGCGTCTCTCATGCCAGGTACGAGTGGTAGATGATCTTCAGTTCCGGGTCATAAATCAGGCCAGCGTTAAGGGCATCGATTCAGGGCCGCGTCCTGCCGATCACGATACGCCCTGATCGAATTGCGTCTGGTTTGATATACTGGACATATCCTAACGGAACAAGGAGATAGAACAAATGGGACTGAAAACTGTTTACAAGGCCAGGTCATTTGACCTTAGCGACCTTACGGGAATTTCTAACGAAACTCTGGCGATGCACTTTAAGCTCTATGAAGGATATGTCGCCAGCACCAACCTTCTCAACGAAAAGCTGGACGAGATGATGAGAGACGGCCAGTTAGATGCGACCAAAGTGGCCGCATTTTCTGAGATCCGCCGCCGTTACGGGTTCGAATATAACGGCATGGTGCTCCACGAATATTACTTCGAGAATATGAAGAAGCAGGGCACCGGCGACCCAAACAAGGATTCGGCGTTCTACAAGGCGGCCGAGGAAAGCTTTGGCAGTTACGATGTGTGGAAAGCCGATTTTGTCGCCACCGGAAAAATGCGCGGCGTCGGTTGGGCCGCAACGTTCCAGGATCCGGCGAACGGAGCGATCTCGAACCACTGGATCAACCTTCACGAGACCGGCAACGTTGCCGGCTTCACGCCGATCCTGATAATGGATGTGTGGGAACACGCATGGATCAAGGATTATGCTCCGGCCGATAGGCCAAAGTATATCGAGGCATTTTTCGCCAACATCAACTGGGATGCGGTCAGCGGCAGGCTCACTACAGCTGGAACGGCAAAGGCGTAAGCCATTTTCGTCAAAATGTGAGACCACGGCCTGTCAGTTTCGCTGGCGGGCCGTTTCGCTCAGCGGGCGATGACGGGTCTGAATCGTGCGGCCTCCGAGGCCGCTCCGTCCGCATGGCAGTTTAAATCATTTCGCCTTACTCCGTGCGGGCTTCTGCAGGTTGCCGGTGCTAGAATGATGGTTCGGCTTTGGGTTAAACGATGATAGAAGAAAAGGTACTTGTCCAAAAATTTCTTAACCGCAAACATCGCGAGCGCCTGAAAAAACCTGACTGGCTGAAGATAAAGCTCGGCGATCCGCGCAATCAGAATGCGGTACTCGATCTGATCTCGGGGCTGAATCTGCACACCGTTTGCCAGGAGGCAAAGTGCCCGAACATCTTTGAGTGCTGGACGGACAAGACCGCGACATTTATGCTCGGCGGCGACACTTGCACGCGGCACTGCGGCTTTTGCGCGGTGAATAAAGGCAAGCCGATGGATCTCGATCCAATGGAGCCGACGCACGTCGCCGAAGCCGTCAAACACCTTGATCTAAAACACGCCGTTATCACCTCGGTCAACCGTGACGATCTCGCCGACGGCGGCTCGCGGCACTGGGCAGAAACGATCTTTCGTGTCCGCGAAATGAATCCCGAATGTAAGGTCGAGGTGCTCATACCCGACTTCAACGGCGACGAAAATGCGTTGAATAATGTGTTGCGAGCGCGTCCTGACGTTTTGAATCACAACACCGAAACGATCGCTCGGCTCTATCGCCGTGTTCGTCCTGACGCTAAATACGAGCAGTCGCTCGAACTCCTCGAACGCTCGGCCCATTTTCGGGACACGAAATTCCCGGGGATGCTCACCAAAAGCGGCATCATGGTTGGCCTGGGCGAAGAATTCGACGAGGTGGTCGCCCTAATGAAAGACCTCCGTAGCGTATCGTGTGACATCATGACGATCGGCCAATATCTTCAGCCTTACGAAAAGCGCCTGCCGGTCGAACGCTACGTCACGCCCGAAGAATTCGCCGAATGGAAAAAGATCGGCGAAGCAATGGGCTTCAAGCATGTAGAATCATCACCGCTCACGCGTAGTTCATATCACGCGAGAGAGCAGGCGGTGTGACGAATCTAATGACAGATCCTGACCTTAGTGCAGTTATTCGCCGGGCCTGCCAATTTTTGAGCAAGGGGAACCTGGCTGCTGCTGAGAAGGAGATTCTGGCCGGGTATCCTTTTACACCGGTGGAAAGGGCAAAACGGAATTATAGTCCTTTCACGATGACCAGAATCTTCCTTCGTGATGGGTTTATTGATCGTTACCGCGGAACAAGGTTAGTTTTTCCACCCGCCTTGCGTGTACTATCGATCTATATGCCCAAGGTGTTCCCATATCATAAAAACGGCAAGATGGATGAGGGACATCTTTCGTACTGGGAGCTGTTTCCGACGATTGACCATATCTTTCCGATTGCAAGAGGTGGTCTGGATGAAGACGATAATTGGGTGTCGTGCTCGATGCTAACAAATAGCATCAAGGCTAATTGGACGCTTGACCAGCTACGGTGGAAATTGCTGCCGCCGGGAAATCTCGAGGATTGGGACGGAATGATAGGTTGGTTTCTAGCGGGATGAGGTCTTACTTCGTCATCCATATATCAAAACCTGGCACTCCGCCGGTCGTCGGGCGGCTGGAAAACATGAAATTCGCACTAAATTCGACAACCCGTGATACAATCCCGATCATGAAGATCGCTCGCGACATACAGAGCCTTAGCGTTTTCAAGCGTGACACAGCAAAATTCAGACGGCAGCTGAAGAGAACCAAGCAACCGATCGTCCTCACGGTAAATGGGAAGGCGGACATGGTCGTGATCGATGCCGATTCGTACGACGAGTACATGCGCGAGCAGGACCGACTCGGCCTGATCGCGAGTGTTAACCGTGGTATTGATGATATGCGGGCTGGCCGAACCAAGCCGGCTGAAAAAGTATTTCGGGAGTTCGAGAAAAAGTATAAGCACTTACTTGGCGAATGAAGCGATACGAGGTCGAGTTTTCCGAAAAGGCGATCGCCGATCTCGATGCATCGTTTGAATGGGGCTGCGAGAAGTGGGGAGCTTCGCAGGCAGCGACGTGGTATTTCGAGACGCGCGATAAGATCAATGAGCGGCTCAGCATTTCGCCCCTTGGTTGTCCGCTGGCTCCACATACCGAACGTTACAAGGCAGAAGCTCGAGTGCTCGTGATCGGACGCTATAATGTGGTGTTTCATCTTGAAGGAAAGCTGGTAACGATCCTCCACATTCGCGGTCCATTTAATGAACGATAAGGAACCTATTGGCGAAACCGGCCGCGAGATCCGTCAATTGGTTCTTGGCCGATGGCGCGTCCTGTTCGACATCAGCGGCAACATCGTCAGAGTTGTGCATCTTCGCGGAGCTTTCACAGGCACAGAGGACAAAAACCCGGGAGTGGAAGAATGAACGAAACAGACAAACAAAAAGCCATCGAGGTCTTGAACAAGATCCTCGAACTCGAACTAGCCGGCGTGGTGCGATACACGCATTATTCGCTGATGGTTTACGGCTACAATCGTATTCCTATCGTCTCATGGCTTAAGGGCAACGCTGACGAATCGATGGCGCATGAACATAAGGCCGGTGAATTTGTCACGATGCTTGGTGGGCATCCGAGCCTGAAGATCGGGCCGCTGCTTGAGACCGAAAAACACGATATCGGCGATATTCTCCGTGAGAGCCTTGAACAAGAAAGCACAACGCTGGCCGCTTATTATGATCTGCTCAATGCCGTCGAAGGCAAGTCGGTATCGCTCGAGGAATACGCCCGTGAGATGATCCTGCTTGAGGAAATGCACCTTGACGAGGTGAACAAGATGCTGCGCAAACCAGGCGAGATCACGCCGTTCTCGGAATAATGCCGAATCAGATACTCGAAACCGAAAGGCTCGGTTTACGCAAACTCGACTCCGCACTCGATGCGGAGTTTATTTTTCGTCTGCTCAACACCCCAAAATTTCTTAAGTTCATCGGTGACCGCGGAGTGCGTTCCATAGAAGATGCCGTCGCGTTCATCGACGAAGGGTATCGTCAGAGCTACCGCGATCACGGCTACGGGCTGTACGTGGTCGAGCTAAAACAGAGCGGAACCCAGGTCGGAATGTGCGGGTTTGTCCGCCGCGAAACGCTGCCCGGACCGGACATAGGCTTTGCGTTTCTGCCGGAGTTCGAAGGAAAGGGTTTCGGTTTTGAATCCGCCGAAGCAGTCATGCGGTACGGTCAGGAAACGCTCGGCTTCACCGAGGTCTTCGCAATAACATCGTTGGACAATACAGCATCAGGGCGCCTGTTAGAAAAGCTAGGCTTCAAGTTCGATGATCTTATCGAAAATGGCGACGAGACCATTAAGTTATTTGTCCACAAGAAGCAGCAGTAGTTTCCACGCGCTTCGCACTTCTGTGTGGCCGAACCTTAGTTCCCGATAAGTTGCTTTACGGCGGCGTCGAGCTGCGAATCCTTACCGGTCAAGGTTTCACCGATCGGGCGAATTACCATGTTGTCCACCGGACGCGGATTTAGTTCCATATCCTTGCCGTCGCTGCCGAGTATTCGCGATCGCGGCAATCTGAACGTCGTTCCGTCAAACAATGTCGCATTCCAGGTAAAGATGATCCATCCGGCGGTCGGCTCACCGACAACCTTTCCGAGCTTTAGCGATCGGTAACCTTCGGTCAAATCTTCGGCGTCAGAGAGCGAATGCTGATTTGTCACCAAAACGGTCGGTCGTTCAAGCGCTCGCTGGCCGAGGGCCGAACGCGCCGGGACGTTCCAAAGTCCGCGTTCCTTCATCGTCAAATAGCCGCGACGCGATAGAATGTCTATGACATACGGATTGATAAAGCCGCCGTTGTTATTTCGAATATCTATAACAACGCCTTCCTTTTCCTGATTTTCAGCATCGAGATCAATGCGAAGCTGGTCGAGCGTATTCTGTGACATATCGGGCAAATGAACATACCCGATGCGTCCGCCGCTTATCTTCGCAACATACGAACGGTTTGCTTCGACCCATTGACGGTAAAGAAGATTCTTTTCCGCACCGGTCGAGATCGGTTTCAATACGACCTCGCGTTTATTCGATCCGTTTGCGTCGGACGAGACAGTGAGCACAACGCGTTTGCCTACTTTATTTTCGAGCAGTTGGTCGAGGTTGACGCCGCGAGCGATGTTCTCGCCGTCAACCGAAAGCAAATAGTCACCGACATTTATCGACTTGACGACGGCAGCCGGGCTGAGCGTTATCACCTCGGTTATTTTCAGACGGCCGCCGTTCTCGTATTCTCCGCGGTCAAACCGAAGTCCGAGTTTGCCGACCGGCGATCCGTTGAAGCCCGACTGGCCGCCAACGCCAAGATGCGACGCGTTGAGTTCGCCGACCATCATATTCATGATCCGGCGCACCTCGTCGATCGTCCGTGCCGATGCGACAAGCGGCTCGTAGGTCGCTTTTACCGCGTTCCAGTCCGCGCCGTGGAATTTATCGTCGTAAAAATTGTCGCGCAAATAACGCCAGCCTTGCTTGAAAATCTCCAGCTTTTCATCGGCGAAATTTACATTCATTTCAATGGCGAGATTCAAGGGCCTGACCTCGCGGCGGTCTATCGACACGACATTTATGCGGCCGTTCCCGAGATAAAACACCTCTTTTCCGTCAGGCGAAAACTGAGCCTGCGACTTAAATCCCGGCGTTGACGTAAGCTGACGAGCCGAATTGTCCGTCGCCAGTTCGTCGAGCGACATTGTATAAAGGTTGAACTGCCCTTCGGCGGAAGCCAGGATCAGCAGCGTTTTGCCGTCTGGGCTAATTGTCTGGCCACCGTTATCGACGCCGGTATTGAGAAAACTGAGCCGTTTTCTGATATCTGTAAAGTCGATCTCGGTCGCCTTCGAATCATCCTTTTTTTCTGTTGAGGCCGAAGGTGCCGGTGACGGCGAAGGCTGTGGCGCCGGCGTTGCCGATGGTGCAGGCGGACGCGGATCTTTTGGATTCTCCTGCTTGAATAGGTCGCGGAACTGGTCCTCGCGGAACTTCGGGGTCCGCAGTTTCAAATCGATTCGGGCAAGCTCACCGCTTTCTGTCCGCTGGCTTGTGTCGAAAAGAATATACGACCCGTCCGGACTCCAAGACAGAGAACCGGCATTCGAGTTCGCAAGAAAACTGATCGGACGCGCCGTGCCGCCTGCGGCTGCAACGACGCTGACATTTGTATATGAGCGCGTGTCGGGCGAATATGTCAGAAATGCGATCCATTTATTATCGGGCGACCATTTGAACGAATCGCCGCCAAACAATGGCGCCAGGTCGCTGTACATCTTGCAGAGTTCGCGTTCCTGTTTCGAGGCGACGTCATAAATAAACATTGCACGGCCATTTCGAACAAACGCGATCGATTTACCATCGTGCGAAAAAACGGGCGAAATGTCCATATTGCTTCCGCGCGTGATCTGCGATTCGGTATCGGTTGCGAAATCGTATTGAAATATCTCCATTGCGCCGCTGCGCTCCGAAGAATAAACCAATCTCTTGCTATCCGGTGACCAGGCTACGTATGACTCCGCGGCAACCGTGTTCGTAACGCGAACGGCCTCGCCGCCATCCTTCGCGGAAGCAGCAAAGACTTCGCCGCGTGCCACAACAGCCACCTTCTTGCCATCGGGCGAAAGCGACAATTCGCGGATCTGCGAGTTCAGGTTCACTCGCTCGCTCAGCGGGCTCGATGCCGCACCGCGAAGCGCGATGGGAACTTCCTGAGGCTTACCGCCCGAGGTCCTCGTTTTCCAGATGCTGAAATTGTGTTCAAACACTATCTCTTCACCGTCATACGAAAGGTTTGGCCAAAGAACGCGTCCGTCAGTAAAACTTGTTATCGCCCGAGCCTGCGACCCGCGGTTCTGCGACCAAAGATTCTGCTGGCCGCCGCGGTCCGAAACATAATAAAGACGCGATCCGTCCGCCGTCGCCATCGGCCAAAGCTGTTTGGCTCCGCGGTCTGCGATTTCTGTGTAGGTCTCGCCGTTCTTTTGCCAGATCTCCGTTTCGTCAATGTGGCTGTGGCCGCGACGCCACCATTGATTGGACGAGATGCCGCGTGCGGCAAAGATGATGCTGCCATCTGCCAAAGGCGTCGCTTCAAACTCGCTCGTGTAACGATCGGAGCTGACCTGCATTGGTGTTCCGCCACTCGATGAAACCCGGTAAACATCGTTCATTCCGGCAATGTCGCGGCTTGTGGACGAAAAATAAAGCCAGTTGCCATCGCGCGACCAGTTGTCGAGCTGATCGTTCGCGTCGTCGTAGGTGACCCGCTTTAGATCGCCGCTCGACAGATCGAGCACGTAAATATCACCGTTGCCGGTGCGGTTCGACCCAAATGCAAGTTTTCGTCCGTCCGGCGAATAGAGCGGCTTTGATTCGTTTGCAGGATGCGAAACAAGCAGGCTCGCCGTCCCGCCGGCCGCGGGCACGGTCCAAATATCGCCACCCGAAACAAAAGCGATCTCTTTCCGATCAGGCGAAAGCGATGGTTCGGTAAGATAGGGCGAAGAAGCCCGGGCGAGCACTCCAGACACAACGGTGGAAAGGATTATGGCCAAAAGGCCCAAGATCTTGATCATATGAGCTGTCGGGTTTGACGTGACCGCCTAATAAAAGCAGATACTTTATGCTATACGCAAATCACCGGATAATGTTTTTCGCCAGCACCTTTTACAATCACCCGTTTTGTTCCTGATAATAGGTCGGCAATGTTTATGAGATACGGACTGATCGCGGGAAATGGCGATTTCCCTTTTCTCGTTCTCGACGGCGCCCATAAGGCGGGCGAATCACTGGCCGTCGCGGCGATCAAGGAAGAGACCGACGAGCGCATTGGGCAGGCTGCCGACGCATTGACCTGGGTCGGGATCGGGCAGCTTGGCAAGATGATCTCGTTCTTCAAGAACGCCGGCGTCACCAAGGTGATCATGGCGGGACAGGTGAAACACGTCCAGTTATTCTCCGGTGCCGTACCGGACGTTCGAATGCTGAAAATGCTCTGGAACCTGCCACGGCGAAACACCGATGCCCTGATCGGCGGCATCGCGGGCGAGCTTGAGAAAGAGGGGATCGAACTGATCGATTCAACGTTCTTTCTGCAGGACCATCTGGCCCCGGAGGGAGTGATCACAAAACGCAAACCCACGGACATTGAGCTTGGGAACATCGAGTACGGCCTGCATATTGCGAATGAGATCGCCCGTCTCGATCTTGGGCAGACGATCGTTGTCCGGGCAAAAGCCTGTGTCGCTATCGAGGCGATGGAAGGGACCGACGAAACGATCGCCCGAGCGGGCCGATTGGCAAAGGGCAAACTTACCGTCGTAAAGGTTGCAAAACCGGACCAGGATATGCGTTTTGACGTGCCGGTCGTCGGACCGGCTACGGTCGCGGTGATGGCTACCGCCGGTGCGACCTGTCTCTCAATAACTGCGGGCAAAACGTTGATCTTTAAGCGCGAGGAAACGATCCGGCTGGCCGACAAGAGCAAGATCTCGATCGTCGGATCGCCGCGAAGTTCCTAAGCCGCCAATGTTCGGCCGGAATTCCCGGAATAGGCCTCTGATCTTGAAACAAAATCGCGGGCGCTCCCGTAATATGAACTTGAACCCTATTCCAGAGAAAGGCCCGATCGCTTTCTCAAATCTGAAAAACACCATGAGCCGTGAGCTTTCACGGTCCACAATACCGGAGAACAAATGAAAAGACCCTTTTTAGTTTCCTTCCTGGCCCTTAGTTTGCTGTTTCCAACGCTTGCCTTTGGACAGGCCGCGGTCAAGCTCACGCCGGCCGAACGCAAGATGGCGGATGCGATCACGGCTGGCCAGATCAGCAATTATCTTCACTTCATCGCTTCTGACGCAATGGGCGGGCGCGATACGCCGTCGCAAGGATTGGACGTTACCGCCGAGTTCATCAAGATGAACCTTGAAAAATGGGGATTCAAACCGGCGGGCGACAACGGCACATTCTTTCAGAAGATCGCCCTGGCACGTGAAAGCCTCGATCCGGAGAAAACGACCCTCGAGATCGGCGGCCAGAGTTTCAAGTTCGGTGACGACTTTTTCCGCGTTGGCGGAACGGGCACTGCCAGCGGGCCGGTCGTATTCGGGAAAGACGGCTGGATGGTGCGATCAAAAGGGATCGATGCCTTTTCGGGGATCGATGTTGCGGGCAAAGTGGTTGTCTTGTCCAGCCCGACCTTTAGTCCGCGAACCACGATCCCGCGGCCGTCCGGAGTGACCGATGACGACCTGAAAGGCGAGGTCGGCGTCGACTGGGCCAGCCCGATCGACTACGCAAAGAAAAAGGGCGCGGTTGCGGTGATCGTCATCGCGCCGCCGCAGTTGCAGGGAATGTGGCAGCAGCTTATGAACTTTCTCGGACGCGGCAGCACATACCCCGAAAAGCTCCGCGAAACACCCACCGGATCGGGCCCGAATCCGCCGACATTCCTCGTTTCCGAAAAGGTGGGGAACGCGATCTTTGCGGGTGAATCGGGCGACAAAACGTCCGCCGCCGCATTTGAAACCAAAAAAACCGCAAAACTGAGTGCTGAAACCAAGAAGGAGACACTCTGGACGCAAAATGTTGTCGCTCTGTGGGAAGGCAGTGACCCGGTTCTCAAATCTGAGATGGTTGCAATAGGGGCCCACTACGATCACGTTGGAACCAACCCGAATGCGCGGGGCGACGACAAAATCTGGAACGGGGCTGATGACGACGGATCGGGAACTGTCGCGGTGCTCGCGATCGCTGAGGCACTCGGCAAGGCAAAGGCACGCACGAAGCGTTCGATCCTTTTCGTGTGGCACTGCGGTGAGGAAAAAGGGCTTTGGGGCTCGGAATACTTCAATAAGTTTCCAACCGTTGACATCAAGAAGGTCATCGCTCAGTTGAATATCGATATGATCGGCCGCAGCAAACCCGCCGGCGATACCGACCCGAAGGACAAGGAACTTTCCGGCCCGAATATGATCTACGTGATCGGAAAGGACATGATGAGCTCAACGCTCGGCAACCTCGTCAGCGGCGTCAATTCAGGCTATCTGAAGCTCGATTACGACACGCGTTACGATGACCCGAAAGATCCGAACCGCTTCTTTTTCCGTTCGGATCACTTCAACTACGCTCAAAATGGCATTCCCGTGACGTTCTGGTTCGACGGTGTACACGTTGATTACCATCAGCCGGGCGATACCGCTGACAAGATCGATTATCAGAAGATGGAAAAGGTTACCCGGACGATCTTCCTGACGCTGCTTGCACTTAGCGACCTGAAAACGCGTCCAGTGGTGGACAAAACCCTTCCGCCCGAACTAACACGCCAATAGGAAATGCTCGTAAGGCCGTCCGCCCGCGGGTGTGACGGCCTCCGTGAGCTAGGGTCGGTCAATGTTACCTGACCGACATTTGCGAGATCACAAGGCTTTGCGATCGGTTCCCTGAATCTGGCGGTACGCCTCGGAACGGCTTAGGCCAAACTCCTTAGCCGCCGCCTTCAACGCCGTCTTGCGATCCAACCCAGAGTCTTCAAGGTCGGCAACGCGTTTGGCAAGCGAACTCACACCTGTTACAGACAGGTGGTCGCCGCGTTGCCTGTCGATCACGAGTACAAACTCACCCTTTGGGGGATCAGCGGAAAAAGCGGCGGCAAGTTCTCCGAGCATACCTCGGGTCGTTTCTTCGTGGAGCTTTGTTAATTCCCGAGCAATGGCCGCCTTACGGTCGCCAAGAATGTCCAGGCAATCTTTCAACGCGGCGGCCAACCGATGCGGAGATTCGTAAAACACCAGCGTCGCGGGAATGATCTTGATCTCCTCCAAGCGCCGACGCCTTTCGCTTTTTCTCGAAGGCAAGAATCCGCCAAAGAATATCGAATCCGTCGGCAGGCCCGAAACGACCACTGCATTGATAAACGCGACCGGTCCGGGGATGGAAACTACGTCGATATCTGCTTCGATTGCCCGCTGAACGATCGCAAACCCCGGGTCATTAATGCCGGGTGTACCCGCGTCCGAAATTACGGCAACCGAAGATCCGCCCATCAATATTCCTATAAGCTCGGCCGCACGCTCCCGCTCGTTGTGCTCATGGTAACTGACAAGCTTGCTCGCGATCCCGAAATGATCCAAGAGCTTTCTTGAATGCCTAGTGTCTTCGCACGCGATAAGTTCGACCAACTTCAAGGTTTCGACGGCCCGAAATGAAATATCACGCAAATTTCCGATCGGGGTTGCAATGAGATAGAGTGTTCCGGCCATAGATCCATGGGCCCGCCCTGAAGCCTGTTTTACAATAATCTTGTCGGGCAGCGAATCGCAATCTCAATGAACCGGATAAATAAAAAGGCCCGAACGGCCTCGCGTCCGGGCTCCCGAATTGAAAATACTTTCGGGTCAATATTGTTCCGTTCGTTAGAAAGGGAACGGAAGGTTGTTTATCCAGCCGCCGTTTCGGTTTCGGCTGCGGTTCCCACGATAGTTTCCATTCATGCCGTAGGCATCAGCGATGATGTTCAGATCCCGCCGCATCATGTTCCACTGGCTCCTGAGATTGCTGCCGCGCGTGTTATTGATCTCACGGTCGATCATCGAGGCAATGTTGAGGACTCGGGTTGCCTGACTCTCGCTATTGTTCAGGTTTCGTCCGCGGCCAAACGCATCTTCGAGATCGTCCGTCGCATCTTTTAGCTGATCGGCAAGATTCTCGAGGTTGCCGCTAGAGTAGCGATTGTTGTTTCCCCAACCGCCCCACCGGTCACGGTCGTTGCGATCCTGACGGCGGTCATCATAGCGGTCAGCCGCCTTTTCAAAGCTCTTCGCCCTATCCTTCAGATTGCGGACCGCCGAGCGAAGGTTAGCGTTATTGTAGTAACCGCTGTTGCCGTAACGGCCATTCTGTCCGTAACCGCCGTTCCACTGGGCGGACGCGATTGCCGGCAAGCCCAAAATCAACAAACCGAATGCGCTGATCGCGATAAAACCTTTGATCTTGTTCATGTTCATTTCTCCAACTCTTGTTAGTTTCAGGCAATGACCAGCATTGCTGACAGGCTAGATAGCAATGAGCGTGCCACAACCCAAATAATCAAAAATGCACAGCATTTTAAGGCCCCATCCTGCTTCCGGCCCATTCGCAGAATTCGTGCCGCACGTTTTCGGAGCACGTTTGAACGAAATCGTCTGGGAAGCGATCGCCACCAGGTTCACGTGCGCCCAGACGCAAAACGGCCCCGGCGATCACTGTCTACGCCGAGGCCATTGGGTGATTGCGAATGCGGAGGGCCTATTTGATGCCCAGGGCTTTAGCCGCGTTGATCCGGCCACCCGTCAGTACCTTTCCGTTCAGCGAATCGATCTTGTCAACCGACTTGAGCACCTTTTCTTTGAGTTTCTCGACCGAAATGTTCGGGTCGTTCGCAACAATGAGCGCAGCAACGCCAGAGACATAAGGTGTCGCCATCGATGTGCCAGATGCCTCGCGATAAGCGTTGCCGAGCCACGTCGAAACGATCTCGCGGCCCGGTGCTGCAATATGAACGGTCTTTACGCCGAAGTTTGAGAAAGACGCAAGCGAATCGGTCCTATCAAGCGCTGCAACGCTGATGACGTTCGGCAGATCATAATTAGACGGATAATGCGGACGCTTGTCGTTGTCCGTGCTATTATTGCCCGCGGCCGCCACGAACAGAATTCCGTTCTCGCCCGCCGCACGGATCGCGTCTTCCAATGCGGTTGAATTTTGGGTCGATCCCCAGCTTGCGCTTATAACACGCAGATTCACGCCTTTTTGCTTACGGTCTATCGCATAGTTGATCGCTTCGATGGCGTCTTTGGTTGAGCCGAATCCGCCACGGCCAAGAAACTTCAATGGCATTATCTGCACATTCCAGTTTATGCCGGCGATACCTTCGCCATTGTTGCCCTCCGCACCGATGATGCCGGCACAGTGGGTGCCGTGCCCGTTGTCGTCCATCGGATCGGCCACATTCGCATTGGCGTCATATCCCTGAATGTCGTTATAGCGGCCAAGATCGGGATCAACATATTGCGGCACATTGTCCGGCCGGACCCACATATTCGTGACAAGATCGAGATGGTTGTAATCGACCCCTGTATCCAAAACAGCGACGACAACGTCCCTGCTGCCCTTCGTCTTCTCCCAAGCCTGTAGGGCGCTCAGGTCCGCCCCGGCTTTTCCGCCGTCCTGACCAATGTTGTTCAGCGCCCATTGTTCGCCAAAATGCGGGTCGTTGGGCAAATTATCACTTGGCCTTTCAAACAGGTCTTGTGGCCGATAGGTATCGGCCGGCTCGTCCAACTCGATTCGAGCATTCGGCTCGGCATATTCAACAAGGTCGGTCATCGCCGCGTATTGGGCTGCAACTGACCCCATATCCGCACCATCCAGATCGTCGATCGCGACAAGCCCGTGGACAGACTCAATGTTATCTTCAACACGATCGTTCAGCCGTCCGGCGATCTTTCTTATCTCCGAAAGCTTCACGCCCGGCTTGAACCGGACAAGCACCTCGGGTTCGGCGTCCATTAGCGTTCGAGCCGAGGTCTGCGGTTTTCGAACCGAGCTGTGGTCCACTTCGACGGTGGGGAGTGCGTCTGATTGCCACCGGCGGATCTGGCCCAACACTGCCGCGGTGACGACCAAAATTCCGACGATCGTTATGCGTATCCAGATATTAGTGCGACTCATAATGCTTTGATCTCCGGCCCTCTCATGCTCAATTCAGGCCTGCCTGTTCGAACGAGACTACGAGATGATAATATGGTTCGCCCCGTCAAAATCCTTCAGCCGGAGCTGATACTTGTCGGCGCGATATTCGTATGACTTTCCTTTTGCGTTCAGGCTGATCTTCCAGCCGGTCGAGATCATTTGAGCGGACATCTCACCGTCAGACGGTGCGCCGAGCGACATATCGGGAAAGTCGACCTTGGAGACCGGGCCTTCCTGAACATCATTTTCGCTCAAATTCAATCTCTCTGCCAGGTCCTTCTTCGCGCGTTCTACGGCGCTTTCCTGCGTCAATGCCATAATCGTTCTCAACCCTTCAATCTTGCTCTTTCTACGATGAGAAGTCAACAAAAGTTCGGTTTCGGCGAGGCGTTGGCCGGGTCGTTAAAGTAGTCCGAGATCATCCCGCAGTTTGCCGTCTGCGCGATAGATTTCTGCGGATCTCAACAACCGCGGGAACGATATAGGTCGCGCACGCAACGCCAAGGATCAGGCCTGTCAGGAAACGCGAAAGATGTGTATTTTCCCAGATGCCAAAGAAAGTGAGCGACCAATCGAGGCCGATCGGAATAAGCGAAAGGAATAGCCAGAATCTCGGCAGCGGATCAATATCGTCGATCCGACGCCACAGCGGATATGCCAACAGTCCCGCAAGTAGTCCGAAATAGACGCCAAAACATCGTGAACAGACCGCAAGCCGGTGGGCTCCCAAATGCAGGGACCTCTCGGGAAGCTGATGACAGATGTGGCTGAAAAACCCATAGATCGGGGCTGAAATGCCCCATCCAAGGTCACTCGCTATCGGTGCGAGGACTATGACGGCAACCCATATGAAAACGACCGCAACGGCCACGAGCCAGGCGCGATAAGCCTGCCCTCGAAAATGCCTGACAAGTTCGGTCGGAACGTAGTTCTCAGCTAGTTCGGCCATACATCGTGCCGCCTTGTCTTTCTAAAATGGACCGTCAACACACGGCCTGCGAGCCGACTCCGGCGGGCCATCTTTAGTCGGCGGCTGACCCCGCAAGTCCGTGGAGCGACTTCTCCGTTTCGAGTATGTGATACGTGGTCTGGATCACAGTATCCGGATTCAGCGAGATCGAATTGATCCCGCGGCGGACCAGGAATTCGGCGAACTCTGGATAATCCGATGGTGCCTGGCCGCAGATGCCGATCTTCTTGCCCTTTCGCTTGGCCGCGTCGATCGCCATTGCGACCATCTTTTCCACGGCACCGTTGCGCTCGTCAAAAAGATGGGCCACCATTTCGGAATCACGGTCAAGGCCAAGAGCAAGCTGCGTTAGATCGTTCGACCCGATCGAATAGCCGTCGAACACCTCGAGGAACTCATCGGCAAAGACGACATTTGCCGGAAGTTCGCACATTTCGTATATCTCCAAGCCATTCTCACCTTGCCTGAGGCCGTACTCGCCCATCAACGCGATCACACGCTGCCCTTCTTCGACCGTGCGGCAGAACGGGATCATCGGCGTAACGTTCGTCAGGCCCATATCGTCACGAACGCGGCACAAGGCCAAACATTCAAGCTTGAATCCGGCCCGGTAACGGTCGTCGTAATAACGTGACGCTCCGCGGAAACCGATCATCGGATTCTCCTCGGTCGGCTCAAATTCCTTGCCGCCGATCAGCATTGCATATTCGTTCGACTTGAAGTCGGACATTCGGACGATCACCGGCTTTGGATAGAATGCCGCCGCGATCCGGCCAACGCCTTCCGCGACCGAACGGACGAAAAATTCTTTCGGGTCCTCTTCAAGGATCCGCCGCGAGATCTCCTCGCGGTCCGCGCTGTTCCTAAGGTCGGGATACTTGACCAATGCCATCGGGTGAATGCCGATGTGATTATTGATAATGAATTCAAGGCGGGCGAGGCCGACACCGTCATTTGGCATTCGGGATACCGCAAAGGCGTGGTCGGGGTCGCCCACGTTCATCATCACCTTTGTCTCGGGCCGTTCGTCGTTGGTTATCTCGCGACGGTCAACCTCGAAATCGATGTTGCCATAATAGACATTCCCTCGGTCGCCCTCGGCACACGAAACGGTGATCTCATTCCCGCTCCGCACGACCTCGGTCGCATTACCCGTCCCGACAATGCAGGGGATCCCAAGCTCACGGCTGATGATCGCGCTATGGCACGTGCGTCCGCCGCGTTCGGTCACGATGGCCGATGCCCGCTTCATTATCGGTTCCCACGCCGGGTCGGTCATCGTCGTCACCAATATCTCGCCCTGTTTGAACGTGTTCAACTTGGCCGGATCGAGCAGCACGTGCGCCGTGCCCTGTCCTATCTTGTCGCCAACGGCAACGCCGCTCGCGAGCGGAGCACCGTGGTTCCCCGTAAGGCGATATGTCTCGATATAGCTCTCGCTTTTTTGTGTATGGACCGTCTCGGGCCGCGCCTGGAGGATAAACAATTCGCCGGTGATGCCATCTTTTGCCCATTCGATGTCCATTGGCTGATGCTGGCCCGCGAGTCCCGAATAGTGGTCTTCGATCGCACATGCCCATTCCGCCAGTTTCAACACCTCGAACCCGGCAAGGCAAAAACGGTTCCGCTGAGTAGCGACCACGTCGCGCACCTGGGTGCCGACGCCATCGTCGGAAAAGACCATTTTCACTTCCTTAACGCCAAGTTTTCGCGTGACGATCGGCCGATAGCCGAGTTTGAGCGTTGGCTTGTACACGATCCATTCGTCCGGTGTGGCCATTCCCTGAACCACCGCCTCACCAAGGCCCCACGCACCATTGATGACAACCGCATCGCGAAAGCCGCTTTCGGTGTCAAGGGTGAACATCACGCCCGAACACGCAGCGTCCGAGCGAACCATCGGCTGGATACCGATCGAAAGGGCGACGTCAAAATGATCGAAGCCCTTTGCGGTGCGATAGGAGATCGCCCGATCCGTCCAGAGCGACGCATAGCATTCGTGGCACGCACGGATAAGGTTCTGCTCACCGCGAACATTAAGCAGGGTGTCCTGCTGGCCGGCGAACGACGCGTCCGGCAGATCTTCGGCCGTCGCCGAGGACCGCACCGCAACTTCATAAACTCTCTTCCCTATACGCTCGCCGAGCCGTTCGTAAGCATCATGGATCGCGCTCTCGACCTCGGGCGGGAACGCCGTGTCGAGCATCAGTTGCCTCGCCTGGCTACCAACCTTCGCTAACGCGTCGAGGTCGTTCACATCCAGGCCCTTGAGCAGCTTCTGAAGCTTCTTTCTCAGCCCATCTGTTTCAAGCAGAAGTTCATATGCATGGCTGGTCGTCGAAAATCCATCTACGGCACGCACACCTTTGGTGGTCAACTCGCGGAACAACTCACCCAAACTGGCACATTTGCCGCCGACAAGGGCAACATCCTTACTGCCAACTTGATCAAGATCGAGAACGTATGGCTTGGTCATAAAATTTCGGCGGCTTAGGCCGTTGCGGCCGCGGCGGATACATAATCGGCCGGCAGTCCGCCGTTGTCCGCCCGCAGATATTTAAGCTGGTTCGGCTTGAGCGTTGCGATCAACTCGTTGCGATTCAACGTCTTCAGCGGCTTACCCGGGTAGATCTTACCCATTTTCGCAAGCCTGGCTTCGCTCAACGCACCCGAAAACATAAGCAGCGGATAGGTAAAGTTTGGCCCATTTAGCTTCCGAAGTTTGTATAGCCACATACCGATCGAGCCGATGCGCCACGCCGTCGGCCCCCACCAACTGTATTGCCCGGGCCGCAAATTCATCTTCCAGCACTTCATCATCAGCTGCCACTGGATGGGTGTAAGCTGGCGCGTTTGTGTGACGCCTTTCTCCATTTCCATTCGCGTATCGTGAAGCGGCGTGAAGATAGACGGGATCAGAAACGCAAAGAGGCCGCGGCGTTCCATCTCGTAGATCAGGTCGAGCGTGGCCATATTGTCTTCATCCGTTTCGTCCGGATTCCCGACGATCAGCGTCATTGCCGGGAACCAATTGTTCTCGTTCAACACACGCAGGCCTTCGAGCACGACGCTTGGCCAATGCTCGATCGAGAACGGCACGCCCTTGCTGGCCATAACCTTCTTTGCCATCCGCACCGAGCCTGTTTCGAGGCCGATCAACGGAGCCAGCGCCTTCTTTTCCGGATGCGAACTCAAGTACGGGAAATGGATCGGGCTCTTTGGCAAAAGAATGCGCGAGAGTTCTTTGATAAGGATCGGATCGACCACCGCCGGAGCTATCGTCGAGTGGCTCAGCACGTGCTGCTCGACACCCGGCGTGTTGACAACATCGCTATAAAGATCGACCAGGGCCTCGCGATTTGGAAAATAGAAAGGCGTATCGGTATGGACCTGCCCCCAAATGAACATATCCTCGGTCGCCAGGCTTATCTGCTTGTTACCTTCGCGGACATTTGCACGAACTGCGTTCATGATCTTGTCCTTGGGCAGATCGATCTGAGGATTTAGGTCCGGCAGGCAAAATTTGCACCGCCGTCCGCATCCGGTCGTCATTTCGACGACGCCAAATGTGGTCCGCGTATCCGGGAACAAGATCGCATCCCGTTCATTCGGATGGACGACCGTTACTTCCTTGGGCAGGTCCTCGCCATTGATCGCCTTCTCGAAAAGATCTAGTGTATCCTGCGATTCGCTTCGGCCTTCGACGACACAATCGATGCCGAGCTCGTCATACATATCCGTCTGGATTATCTGCCAGCCGCCAGAACCTCCGACGATCACCTTGAAATTCTCTCTGTACGGGTTCGATTTCAGCTGAGCGAAAAGCTGCCTTGAATAATGCGAATTTATCGGCATTTTCGACGAGCCAAAAATAGAAGTGTAAACGCCTGCAGCAAATGTCACGCCAAGCGGATTGTGGGTTGAAACGCCGACCACGCGTGTCCGCGGCCCAATGAATTTTTCTAGATCCTGTGGGAAACAGGCAACGATGTCGCCTGCATCATAAGCCCGCTGCAGCGAACGCTCGACCAGCCGAACGCCGGCCGGCATATATTTCGCCGAGCCATCCGGATTGTGTTCGACATTTCGCCATTCGGGATATTTACGGTTGAGGATCCCTTCAAGCCAGATCGGCAGGCTTGCCATCGCCATTTGGATAAAGTATCCGGCGTGGTCGATCGCTTCCGTAAGGGGTGAGGTCAGGACGATCAATTTTCCCTCGCCGGTATTTGAAGGTACAGTGTGGTTGCCGTTCAAACCGGATCCATTACTACTAATTGCCATATCTGCTCGTGTCTTTTCTCCCGTAGCCAAATGTTTGGTGTGGTGCACCTCGCCAAAGCCTAAAACCGGATCACCGCATCAGGCCCGCCTTCGACGTGGACGGTATCAACAAACCGGATACTCTTCGAATCAGTGGTCATCACGACCGAATGGGTCCGCTTTCCGGCTCCAAAGAATCTGACGCCGCGCAACAGCGCCCCATCGGTCACGCCTGTCGCAGCAAAAATGACCTTCTTACCAGGTGCAAGATCGTTGGTGTCATAGATCTTTTCAGGGTCGCTGATCCCCATATCGCGGAGCCTGGCCTTGACCTTGTCGACAGGCGGCACCTTGCTCCGGTCCACACCCAAACGCTCCGGATCGAAGATCAGCTTGGCCTGGATCTCGCCGTTCAGGCATTTCATCGCCGCCGCGGTTATGACACCTTCGGGAGCACCGCCAATGCCCATCAGAGCATGAATATTCGTGCCCGCGACCGCCGCCGAGATACCGGCCGAAAGATCCCCGTCAGAGATCAGGCGAATTCGCGCTCCGGTTGCTCGCACATCGTCAATTAGCTGTTTATGACGCGAACGGTCAAGACAGATCACCGTGAGATCGTCAACATCGCGGCCAAGGCGCCGGGCGATATTCTTAAGGTTATCCGCTACCGGCGCCTCGATATCCACTGCGCCGCGGCTGGACGGACCGACGACGATCTTGTCCATGTAGATGTCCGGTGCGTTGAGAAGCCCGCCGCGCTCTGCCGCGGCCAGCACCGCGATCGCGTTATTCGCGCCGAGGGCGCAAAGGTTTGTGCCCTCCAACGGATCAACGGCAATATCAACCTCCGGGAATTCCCTTCGGACCTCATCGGAAAAGGTCCCGCCGCCGACCTCTTCGCCGATATACAACATCGGTGCCTCGTCACGCTCGCCTTCGCCGATCACGATGCGGCCACGCATTGGCACGGTGTCCATCACTCTGCGCATTGCTTCTACCGCAACGTGGTCTGAGTGCTTGCGGTCGCCCTGGCCCATCGTCTTGGCCGATTCGATCGCAGCAGCCTCGGTCACGCGCAGAAAATCGAGGGATAATTCACGCTCCGCTTTGGTGTCATTCATCTATTTTTTCCTAATATTTAACTAGCTCTGAGATAAGGTAATGCTCGCATTCTACCACTTGTCTATGCTCGTTTGACAAGTTATCCTCAGGATATTACGGTTTTACGTTTAATGTGCCGGAGAAAGTAGAGCACCTCGCTTCAAAAGTGGGCATCACTCATGCATCGGCGATTGACGCACCGACCGCAACCAACCGCCAAGACGCGGAACCCTAAACTCTTATGACCTACATCGTTACCGAGCCCTGCATCGATTGCAAGTATACGGATTGCGCCGCCGTTTGCCCGGTCGAGGCGTTTCACGAACTGCCCGACCGTCTTCTGATCAACCCCGACACCTGCATCGATTGCGATGCATGCATTCCTGAATGTCCGGTTGAAGCCATTTTTTCCGATATGTCGATCCCTGAGGAATATCTCAACTGGCTAGAGATAAATAAGGACGCAGAGAATTACCCGATCATCAGTACCAAAGTACCGGCCCTATACGCCTCGGGATGTAAAGGTCAACCGGAGTAAGATCACCAAAACCTGCGAGAATGAGCGCTATGGTCGAATCGATCGATCCGAAAATAACCGGCCGGCCGCGGAAACGCTGTACCGAATGCGACCGCGAAATGGATCATTACAACGTCTGGCTTAAGCCTGATGGCGAAACCGCCGTTATCTGCTGGGAATGCAAGGCCCGCAAGGAAAAGGGCTTTTTCGCACACCGAAGTTTCCATCGCGGCGCGAGGGGCGGGTATATTCCCCGGTAAGCTTTTGCCCGCGAAGCACGCGAATGTTCGCGAAATGAAGAGCAAATAAGCTCTTTCCTTCTTATTCGCGCATATTGGCGATGTTCGCGGGCAAAGATCTTAGTCGAAAATGGCGATAAGAAAGATCACCGAATACCCCGAAAAAGTTCTTGCCGAGGTGGGCCGACCGATAACCAAGTTCGACGACGACCTTGCCGCACTCTGCGAAGATATGTTCGAAACAATGTACGATGCTCAAGGCGTCGGGTTGGCCGCGCCTCAGATCGGCCTGAACCTGCGCTTGTTCGTAATGGACTGCGACGGAACGAAATTGGTCGCGGCCAACCCCGAGATCGTTCATACCGAAGGCGAACAATCCGGCCAGGAAGGATGCCTGTCAGTTGGCAAAGTGCCTGCCGTCGTCGTCCGTCCGATGAAGGCGCGTCTAAAGGCCCAAAACGAAAAAGGCGAATGGTTCGAACGCGATGCCGAGGGTTACGCCGCCCGCGCCTTTATGCACGAGACCGATCATTGCAACGGCAAACTCTTCATCGACCACCTGCCAAAACTCCGCCGTGAAATGGTCGTCAAACGGTTCAGGAAGGAAAAGAACTGGAAGTAATTGCCGGTTTCCAGCAAACTATCCACTATCAACTACCCACTATGAACTGAATTTCGCAGGATGTTCGGCGTAATTGATGATCGCCATGCGATCCGAAAATTCTCAATCCCTGTTCCGGACAAATACGGTCCTGTAAACCCGCAATTCCTTATCCTCGACCGCCTTTTCACGCTCGGTCCGTACAGGAAACGGGTTGGCTGACGCGTCCAGCTCGGCGAACCTGCCATCCGCACGGAAAAGATCGAACATCTCATCAGCTAACAGCTCAATGTCCGTCTGAACGAACACGCGGCCGCCTGGAGCTAGATGCTTCGCGATCGTGTCGACCATTTCTTCATTCACCATGCGCCGTTTCGCGTGCTTTTTCTTGAACCACGGATCTGGGAACTGAATGGTGACCATCCGTAGAAGTCTTTCCGGGACGGCTTCAAGCAAACGATCAAGCCAAAGCATTGCGTTGCAAAAGATGTAATGGAGATTGGTCAGCCCGGCTTCGGCGGCGAGGCGGTTCGCTTCGTCCACAAGCGGTTCGCGTATCTCGACACCGAGATAGTTCCACCTCGGCTCGGCCTCCGCCATTCGCAATAAAAAACGCCCGCGCGCGCAGCCGATGTCGAGATGAAGCGGAAGCTTCGGCTCGGCAAACGCCGCCTCGACATCAACGGGCTTTGGGGCCTGTCGATAATATGGTGAGAGCGGATTGACGTGTTGATGAACGCGAACTCGTGGCATATTGACGCAGGCTATGGGTTCAGCATCAGGTAGATACTGAAAACGGAGACCGCGATGCAGAATCCAAGCGCTGCGAGGCCGGCGACCTCGGTACCCGTTCCGGCCGACCGCGGGTCTTTGTACTCATCCGACGGGATCTGCAGCAGTCCGTATGCGATGCCCGCAAGCAAGCCGCCGATATGTCCCCAATTATCGACAAAACGGTAAAGCACAAATCCAAAGATCAGGATGAAACCAATATTCATCAAAAGGCTTTTTCGAAACTCGGCCGAAACGAACCGCCGCCGCCTGAAGGCGTAGATAAGCAGGTAACCGATCAGCCCGACGATGCCGCCGGAAGCTCCGACCGAGATCCCGTCCGGTAAAAAATATGCACTCAGCAGCCCGCCTGAAACGGCGCTTAGCAAGAACACGATGGGAAGATGGGCCCGATTCGTCAACAGCTCGAACAATTTGCCGAAACTGTAAAATGCATAGCTGTTCATTGCGACGTGGACAAGGAATCCGTGAAGAAATGCGCCGGTCAGGATCCGCCAGTATTCGCCGTGGAAAAAGGCGGCTTTGACGAAACCGGCACGCCGGCTCGATTCGATCAGTTCGGAAAAAAGCAGCCCGGCGATCGAGGATGGTGTCGGCCGATCGACAAACAACTGAACGGCAAAGACCGCACCGATACAGGTGAGCACGATGACCGTGTATCTCGGAACAGGGATCCTGAATCGAACAGGGGCCGCGGCGTCAGGCTCCTCTACTTCATTAACTTCGCGAAGCGACATCCGATCCCCTACATTGCAAGGCCGCCGTCAGGCTGAATTACCTGGCCGGTAATGTACCGGGCCGCATCCGACAGAAGGAACACGACAACCTCGGCTGCTTCCTGCACCGTCCCCAGACGCCCGAGCGGTATCTGCGAGAGTATCTTTTCGCGATACTCGGCATTCATTTCTCCCGCCATTTCTGTTTCAATCAGCCCGAATGCCACCGCGTTTACCGTGATGTTCCGGCTTGCAACTTCTTTGGCGAGCGATTTCGTCAATCCGATCATCCCGGCCTTTGACGCGGAATAATTCGACTGCCCGAGCATGCCGACAACGCCGCTGATCGAGGCTACATTTACGATCGCCCCGCCATTCTCGTTCCGCATCATCGGCCGGATCGCCGCCTTACAAAAATTCCACGCACCCTTTAAATTGGTGTCGATCACAGCGTCCCAATCGTCTTCTTTCATTCGTAGAATGAGCTGATCGCGTGTGATGCCCGCATTATTCACAAGCAGGTCGATCGCGCCGAACGCTTCTTTCACGTGCCCGACGAACTCGGCCGCTTTCTCAGTATTCGCAACGTCGCATTGGGCCGCGAAAGCCTTTACGCCAAGCGCTTCGACCTCTGCCTTTAACCGCTCGGCTTCTTCCGCACTCTTCGAATAATTGAACGCAACATTCGCTCCGCGACGCGCGAGTTCGAGTACGATCGCTTTGCCAATGCCGCGCGTTCCGCCCGTTACGATAGCCGACCGTTCGCTGAATTGTTTTTCTTCCAATGCTTTATTCTCCAAAAAAGGTGCAAGTCCCGATTTTAGTTTCACGCAGACTTTGCGTCAAAATGGCACCATGCAGATTTCCAAACCACTTCTCATCACGTCCGCTCTTGTGTTGGGCCTGCTTTTAACACTCCAAACTGGCCGGTCGTTCGCCCAGTCGGCTTCCCTTCTTATAGAGAATACCCGGATCATTGACGGGACCGGCCGACCGGGTTTCATTGGAAGCGTCCGAGTGAAAGGTGACAAGATCGCAAAGGTTGGCCGCATCAAGGCCCGAAAGGACGACATCATCATCGATGGTTCCGGTCTCGTCCTGGCTCCGGGCTTTATTGATATCCATAACCATTCGCAGTCTGGCCTGCTGCGCGAAGGCACGGCCGCCAACCAGGTTTCGCAAGGCATCACGACCGTTATCATCGGGCCGGACGGCGGCTCGCCGTTCCCACTGAAAGACTATTTTGCAAAGATCGAAGGCAAGACCGCTGTGAACGTCGGCTCATTCATTGGCCATGCAACGCTTCGCGAGCAGGTGATGAATGGCGATTATGTGCGTCACGCGACCGATGCAGAGATCGCCGCGATGAAAAAGCTGCTCGAACAGGCGATGAGAGAAGGTGCGCTTGGCTTGTCGTCGGGCCTTGAATACGACACCGGATTTTCGGCTTCGACCGAGGAATTGATCGCCCTCGCGAAGATCGCGGCAAAGCATGGCGGCGTTTATATGACCCATATGCGCGATGAGGAGGAAGGAATGCTTGATGCGCTTCGTGAGGCGATCCGCATCGGCCGCGAGGCAAAAATTCCGGTCCAGATCTCACACATTAAAATGGGAAACAAAAATGTCTGGGGCAAATCCGCCGAAGCCATCGCGCTTATCGAGGACGCTCGCCGCTCCGGCCTTGACATCACGGCCGACGCTTACCCTTATACGGCCTGGGCCTCGACCATCACCGTGCTTGTCCCAAGCCGGAAACATACCGATCGGGCTGAGGTAGAAAAAGGCCTTTCCAATGTCGGCGGTCCGGATAAGGTACTTGTCACAAGCTGCGAAGCACATCCCGAATATGAGGGCAAAACGCTTGCTCAGATCGCCGCTTCACAGAACACGTCGCCTGTTGACGTCTATATCCAGATCGTCAGGGATGGCGGCGCCGGAGTTGTCGGAAATTCAATGAATGAGAATGACGTTCATGCATTCTATCGCCAACCGTGGGTGATGGTCTCGAGTGACGGTGGGATCGGAAGCCGACATCCGCGCGGCAGCGGCACATTCACCCGTGTGCTCGGGCGCTTCGTTCGCGAAGACAAGCTGTTGAGCCTGGAGCAGGCTGTAAGGAAAATGTCGGCAATGCCTGCTGCTCGACTCGGCCTGAAGGATCGCGGCCTGATAAAAAAGGGTCTGAAAGCGGACCTCGTCCTATTCGATCCGGCGACGATCATCGATAGAGCAACCTTCGGCGAGCCGCAAAAGCTTTCCGAAGGCGTGCGGATCGTTTTCGTGAACGGGGTTCAGGTCTGGGACAATGGAACAGCGACCGGCAAACTACCCGGAAAAATACTCAGGCATCGGTAGAACTAGGCACTCAGCGCATTTCGTTGTATCTCGAACAATCTGTTGATGCCTTTCTCAGCCAGGGCGAGCATTTCGTCCATCTGGTCGCGCGAGAATGGCTCGCGCTCGGCCGTACCTTGGAGCTCGATGAATTTTCCCGCCCCGGTACAAACGATGTTCATATCGACGTCCGCATTTGAATCTTCCACATAGGCAAGGTCGAGTATCGGCGTTCCTTCGATGATACCGACACTCACTGCGGCAACCTCGCTAAGGATCGGGTTGGTCTTAATGGTCGCTTGCTTTACTAATTTTCGGCAGGCAAGCGCAAGCGCCACATAGGCTCCGGTTATTGAAGCACAGCGGGTGCCGCCATCGGCCTGGATCACGTCGCAATCGATGAATATCTGCCGCTCACCGAGCAGGCTTGTATCGACGATCGCTCTCAGGCTCCTGCCGATCAGCCGCTGGATCTCCTGTGTTCGGCCCGATGGCCGCAATGTCTCGCGCTGCGTACGTGTGCTCGTCGCCCGCGGAAGCATCGCATATTCCGCAGTAACCCAACCGGTGCCCTTATTCCGCAAAAACAGCGGCACGCGGTCCTCGACCGACGCCGTGCAGATCACCTTCGTCCCGCCAACCTCGATCAGTGCCGAGCCCTCGGCATAAGGCGAAATATTTGGCGTGATCTTCGTATGTCTCAGTTGGTCGAACGCACGATTGTCTATTCTTGAATAACTCATTATTGGGAATTCAACCACAGAAGGACACTGATCCTTTGAGACGGTCTGTCTCATCGGTGTTTATCTGAGGTTAGCTCTTCTGTAATTCATCGCCGCCGTAAACTTCGATGGCCTCAAGTTTCGAAGGTTGGGCCCCAAGAAATCGCTCGGCGACGCGTGCGAACCGTTCCGCGGCGTCGGTGACATAGAAATGATCCAGGTCGTCACAGAGCGAACGCTCACCCTTAACGCTGGCCCGATTGCTAAGCCCTTTATCGAGAAGCAATTGCTCTACCTCGCCTGCGGCGGCCTCGCCCGAATCGATGAGTTTAACATTTTCACCGACCGTTTGTTGAATTACATCGCGCAGCAAAGGGTAATGCGTGCACCCAAGCACTAAGGCGTCAGGTTCAAATTCAACGATCTTCCGCAGATGCTTAGCGGCGATCGCGAACGTTTCCGGCTCGGCAAGCCAATTCTCTTCGGCAAGCGGCACGAACAGCGGGCAAGGAGCCTGAACGACCCTTGCGGACGCGCTCGCCCGTTTTATCGCTTCAAAATAGGCGTTGCTGGAGACGGTCGCATCGGTCGCAATTACGCCGATCTTCGGTTCTGGAATGTCGCGCGTCAATTCAACCGCTTTTCTCGCTCCCGGGCCGATAACGCCAACAACGTCGATACCGGTGCGTTCGCGAATTTGCGGCAATGCCAGGGCCGAGGCGGTGTTACAGGCTACGACGAGTACTTTCACGCCCAACCTGGCTAAAAAGAGTGAATTCTCGATCGCATATCGCTCGACGGTCGCCAGCGATTTTGTGCCATAAGGCACGCGAGCCGTATCGCCCAAATAGACGAATCGTTCGTCGGGCAAACGGTCGTGAAGCGCCCGATAGACCGTCAACCCGCCGACGCCTGAATCAAATATCCCGATCGGCAATTCTTGCTTGTTCCTCTCCATTTCGCTGCCGTGTAAGAATATCCATTTTTCCGGCACGCAGCCAACGGGCCTCACTCGAATTGTGCCCCACGAACGATGGTGAAAAACATGTTGTTACATGCAAAAGACTTTTGATACAATCAAACAGGTACCCTGCCTGAATCCGGGCTTCCCACAGAACCCGACCTCGATCCAACCAAACAACCCGGCCATTTTGGCCCCTCACAATTTATGCTTAGCAAAAAGATCTACCTGATCGCTCTACTTTCGGTTTGCGGCTTGACCGCGGTCTCGTTCGTTGAACTCGGCAATGTTTCTTCGGCACAGGTGCTCGAGACGAAGAGCTCTCAGGTCAAAGCCGATGACCGAAAACTTGCGGCCGAGATCCGCCGGCGTACGGATCGTGATGTTTCGTTCTTGAACGAACGGTTCACGAAAAATGGCGTCTTCCTTGATCTTGCCGGGGGGTTTGAGAACATTGCTCTCGCGCGAACCGAGACGGACGGCAGCGTAACCTCTGCATGCATTGCGTCGATCGAGGAGGCAAATTCGTTTCTGGGGCGAGACCTGGAAACCGGCGCTCGGTTGCCGCAAAGCCAGAGGTCAAGCCCAGACCGGGCTGCGATCGCGGCCCGACACGGAATGTCTGAGGGCGAATTCGATTTCTATTCGAAGATGATCGAAGAGGCACGGCTGCACCGCCTTGCTTCGCCGAATTCCGCCACGCTTAACATCGTGAATAACGATGGCGCGAATGAGGGATTCAACGACACGAATCCAGCATTTGCGAATCCCGAAGGCGGAAATACCGGCTCGACCCGCGGTCAGCAGCGGTTGAATGTTTTCAATTACGCTGCTGCCATTTGGGGCTCATTTCTTGATACGAGCGTAGCCATCGACGTCGGATCGAAATTCGATCCGCTGACATGCTCCTCCAGCGGCGCTGTTCTCGGTTCGGCAGGAGCCAACGGCGGGTACCGCGATTTCTCGGGTGCAGAATGGCCCGGGACCTGGTACCACGTCGCGCTTGCCAACAAACAAGCCGGCAGTGACCTCAACGGCTCCAATGCCGAGATAAACGCGACTTTTAACGTAAGCATCGATTCAGGCTGTTTGACTCCCGGCCATCGATGGTACTACGGCCTGGACAATGCGACGCCGGCCCTTCGCACAAATCTCCTTGTCGTTCTGCTTCACGAAATGGGTCATGGCCTGGGGTTCGCAACCTTTGCGAACGGGAATACCGGCGCACTCGCCGCCGGACTCCCGGACGTATGGTCTCGGTTCATGTTTGACTCGACGACCGGGAAGTTCTGGAACGACCCGACAATGAGCAACGCTGATCGTGCCGCCTCAGCGCGAAGCAACGGCGGCCTGCAATGGGACGGCCCGAACGTGAAGGCTGCGTCCTCCTATCTCACAAGCGGGCGCGATGCTTCCACTGGACGCGTTCAGCTTTACGCTCCGACCACGTATCGAAGCGGTTCTTCAGTTTCACATTTCAGCACGGCAGCCTCGCCAAACCTGCTAATGGAGCCTGCAATAAACCCCGGGCTGCCTATCGATGGCGATCTGACGCGGCAGCTGCTTCGTGATATCGGCTGGTTCCGGGACACGACCAGTGACGGCTCGGCCGACGCGATCACTAACGTAGCGCCAAATTCGGGTGGCGAGCTGATCGGCGGAACGACCGTTATCACATGGTCCAACGACGGAGGCTTCAACGGCAACGTGACCATCGAGCTGTCATTGGATGGCGGCGCCACGTTTCCGACCGTGATCGCCTCAAACATTGCCAACACTGGCTCGTACAACTGGACGGTACCGAACAGCCCAACGACAACTGCGCGAGTTCGCGTTCGGGAGGCCGGATTTGTCGCTCCAATGGGTGCCTCCTCGGCCAACTTTGCGATCACGTCGTCGCCGCTCGCAGCCGGCGTTACCGTTTCCGGCCGCGTGGTCGATCAGGCCGGCATGGCATTGAATCGGGCCACCGTACTCCTAACCGATCAAAGCGGCGTGGTTCGGACAGCTCTGACGAATCCGTTCGGCTACTTTGTCTTCACCGACGTACCGGTCGGGGAGATCTATGTCGGTAGTGTTCGCCGAAAGGGATATCACTTCAACCAACAGGTGATAAACCTGGCCGATAGCTTTGGCGAACTGAATTTTATGGCGAGATCGTAGGTCTCACCTGATGTTGATACGAAGACGGCCCATCGCGGGCCGTTTCTTTTTCGCCCTTGGCGGTTCGCCTCGATTCGGGCATCGATACAGCTTGATAGATCGAACTTTTCATCACGGCGCGGCGTTGTTAGTATATCCTGTGGAAATATTATGTTTTGTCCTCAGTGTGGCTCGACGCAAAGTGACGAACTGAAATTCTGCAAGACCTGCGGAGCAAATCTGCATGCCCTTCGCAGGGTGATGGCGTCACGCGACGAATCTGACGAAAAGTTCGACTGGGGTAAGACGTGGGTCGCCGAGATGTTCATGTCCAGTGACGCGGCCGCCCGGCGAGCGGCTGAACTCGAACGGATCAAGGGTAAAACACCCGAAACGAAGCGCATCGCGGAGATCAAGGCTGGCGTGGTCAACGCTAGCGTTGGCATTGCGCTGATGATCTTCCTCTATGTTTTTATGCAGGGGTTGATAGCCAGTGGTGCTATCTCTGATGTCGCAGCGGTGATAATCAGCAAAATCTGGCTTGTCGGCCTGCTCCCGTTATTCGTCGGGCTAGCCCTGATCGTCAATGGCGTGGTCGTCAGCAAGAGGTTAGTGAACTCGGCCCGCGAAACGGGCCCCGAGGCCGACAAACCCGGATCGGCCGAACCCTCGTTTCTGCCGCCCGCAGATACCACGAATCTCGCCTCGTCCGCCCAATTCAGCGTGACCGATGAAACGACGAAGAACCTTGTCAGTTCGAAACGCATCTGAAAGGGTACAGACCGACGCAACTCACAAGCCTGTACACACTCTCTGATTCTATTCTGTCGAATCGAGGCCGCGGGAATTGTGGGCGAGGAGAACGCGACGTTCAGGACCACTCAACGCTTAGTATGTCGTTTTCGAGTCAATGCGAAAATGAGGATGGTGAGTACTGCACCAACGAGAGCAATAGGCAGAACCCAGGTAGTCCAAACGGCTGTGGTCCCTTTGCCCGAGGACTCGCTCGTCGGCTCTAGCTTACTTTGACTCGATGCCTGGCTGATAAGGCGGAGCTCAGCTGTTTTGAGAATTTCCGTTGTACGGTCGATCGCTTCTTTCTCGACCACTCCGCGAGCAACGCCCGCGAACACACCACCGAGAGCATCGGACCGCGAACGATCGGCGAAAACGATTAAGGTCTCAACGCCCTCTCCGTTCGGAACGCGGAGCAGTGTCGCCAGCGAGACCGATGCGTCCAGGTATCTGCTCGAATAGAATTGCCGCGTTAGGACGAAATGTGAATCCTGGCTTGAGATCCCGTTGGTGAACATCGCGGCGTGTGTTAGCGTGACGGTCGGCTTGAGTCCGAAATCCATCAATGACCAGTACAGTTCGTCCTGAATGCCAAACAGGCTGGCGGCCGGGAAATTGGCCATATGTTCCCGCAGACCAAAGGCAAAATTGTCCAACAAGGGCAGTTTTTTCAGTAGTTCGCGTTGAGCCTCATACAGGTCAACCGGCTGCCTGCGATTCACGAGTGTGCCGAGCGACGCGACTCCGCGCAACCCATATTGTGTCGCATACTCCAACAGCATTGCTCGAAAGAGTTCGTTCGTCCGTTGGCGGTGGTCTGGCGCCTTCCAATCGATCTCATCGGCGAACCTATTGATCCACTTTGCGGACATGTTGATGTCGCAATCGCCGACTCGGCATTTTTGAAGTTCTTCGAGATCGCGATCCTCGAGCACAACATTAGTAAAATCGGTAATTACGGGAGATCGCGAGAACCTGCCCTTTGCCTCGATCTCCTTATTGCCTTTCTGCGACAGGCTCTCCCGGAATGCCTGCATCGTGAATTGCGGCAAGGTCGGATTTCGGACGATGCCGAAAACAGCAACGTCATGCTTGTTAGTGGTTTTGACAAGCTTGACGACGATCTTGCCATTGTTCATCGCCACAAGATCGGCATCAGAAAAACCGGCATAGTCTACAAGCAATGTTCGGAGTTGGTCAGGTGTGGCCTGAGCGCGCGCAGGGTGCGCTGAGGCCAGCAGCAGTAAGCTGCAAGAAACGAGAAGCCCTGGTACACTTGCCAGATCGATCATCTGAGCATCGCCAGTTTAGCTGCAGCAATGCGAAAAAGGTTGGTGGAGGCGGCGGGAATCGAACCCGCATCCAAAGGTTGCGACCAGTGAAATCTACACGTTTAGCCCGTTTGCTCAGATCTCGTTTCCGGCAAGTAAGCAAGCGGGCGAACCTTGCCGAAAACCAGCCTGACTAACGTTTCAGGCGCGTCCGCAGGCGGTGGACGTGCCCTAGTCTGAACTGGGTTATGCCTCTACGTGTCGCATCAGACAAACTTCACGCGAGACATCGCTGTAGCTAAGGTTAATTAGGCAGCGAGAGCTAATTCTTGATTAGCATTTGTGTTCTGTAAGTTTTTTTAACGAGCTCACCTACAGAAAGCCCGACGTGCATTCAAAGATCTATACAAGCCCCTGTCGAAGCCTGTCGCCCCCATTATTGACAATTTCGGCTGAATTCGAAGGTGTCCATTTCAAGTCCGAACGGAACTTCGTACGAAATCGCAAACGCTCCGATCCCACCGAAAGAATAGTTTATCAGACCTATGATGATATTGACAGGCATTTCGCGCACGGTAGTCTCTCGCCCGTCCGACGCATGTTTCAAGAAAGGCACAGAAACCCCGTTCCGTGAAAGGCAACTTGATCGGGTTGTGATAGAATCTTAGACCTCAAGGTGGTCCAATGCGGCGTCGATTTCTGATCGGGTCTCTCCTTCTTTCGCTTTTGGCGGCAACACATATCTTCGCCCAGAAGGACGACGAAAATCCCGTTACGATCCAACAGATACGGTGGGCTCTTAATCACACGCCTGAGGTTCCCGAACAGATCCAGAAAACAAATCAGGAACTGATCGAGGCGGTCAGACGGCGCGGTGTGAATTTTGTGTTGTCCGCGGAGGAGGAATGGGCATTGAGCCTGCGAAATGCGAGCGATGAACTGGTCGAGACCATCCGCACTGCCACGCCTGCCGAAGAACGCGGACGGCTACTCATGATCCGTGAGCAGAAAGGACTCTACGATACATTCGTCAACAATTACTCCCGAAACGACGTTTCCAGCAAACGCATCGCCGTTGATGCCGGAAAAGAGTTTGTCCGTCGATACAGTAACGATGCGAACGTCGCCGAGATCGTCGCTTTTCTCAAGCGCGCCGTTCCCGCCCTCGAAAGAATGCTGCGCTACCTGGACCGCCAACCGCGCGGCCGGCCGCGAACTAATTGACCTAGATCAGAATCGGCGCGAAATAGTTCGCGCGGGGTGAGAAGTTTTTCGCCCGGATTCGATCCCGATTTTCCTTGATGGCGGCGTAAACCGTGTCTCTTCAATATTTCAACGTCCGAAGACCATTGGCACGGAGTTTGAGTGCGGAAGCGTGAGGCTTACGCCTTACGATGATCGGTTCGGATAGCGGTCCTCATCTCCTATCCGACCGGTCGTCGGTTGCAGATGTGTTCCCTGTTTCGGGCCGTAGTTTTCTGCTTTCGTCCTTCCGTTAGGTCAATTTCCGAACCTGAATCAGGGTGGGAGGCCCGATGTTGTGTTCCCACTCTTGATCCTCAGGTTGAGGTTGGAAATCTCTCCAAACGAACTATGCCGCCGTCTCGCCGCCAAGGATCTTGGTCATCGAGATCGAAGTGCCATCATCAGTGTGTTCAATACGGACCTCATCCATCAGCCGCTCGATCAGCCTTAGCCCCCAGCCGCGACGCTGCGAGGACTCGTTCTCAGGGATTGGCCGCATTCCCTCTTGCTTTTCATCGACAAGTCTCAGGCCGCGATTTGAGATCGTGATCGTGAACCGATCCTTCTCAACCCTGAATTTCTGCCTGATGCGCCGATCTGGACTAAGGCTATGCTCAGCCGCGTTGATCGAAGCTTCGAGCAGGGCTGTCTTCATCTGATTGATCGCTTTTGCCGAGACATTGTGCCGTCGTGCGATCTCCTCCAATGTGTTTGCCGCGATCATCTCGCTCTCCGCGTCCATTGGGACCACTACCTCGTATTCGTCGGCCCCATTACCATTTTGGGCGGGCGGGACTTCGGCCACCCACATCCTCAAATACTCGACCTGTCGACGGCTCGACGCAAATGCTCCTCGCTGGCGAATCAGTTCTATTGCGTCGGGTGTAAATCCTTCGCGAGCGATTATCCACATCCTGAACTGACCGAAATTGCACATCAAAGCCACCATTTCAAGGCGATCACACCAGAATTCCGCCACGTCACGTGACGCTTCCAGCTTTGATTCGATCTCGACGGCGACCCATACAACTTCGTCCTCATCGCTGTACCGCCCTTCCTGAAAGCCTAGGGCGATGACTGATCTTTCCTTCTCAGCCAGCTCCCCTATCGGCTTATACAGATCCGCCGCAAACGCCGTGTAAACTATCTGAGGGAGTTGGATCGTCCGCTCCTCACTATCGAGGGCGTCCCGTACCTCTTTATCGGGCAAGCCTTTGTATTTGTCCGCATATATACCGTAGTCGAGCAGCCCAAGCGGGATCCGCTGGAGCGAGAATGCAGCTAGAAGTTCGCGCAGGCCGAGCGAGGCCAGACGGCGGTAATAAGCAGCCATTATTCGCGGGGCCCGTTTAAGATAATTCGACACGCACTCCCCGAACAGAGCGGCTCGCGATTCTCCCGCGACCTCCAAACGAAACCGTGATGTCACATAATCGAGAAGGACGTGGTCACCGTCAGGCGCTTCGACGCGGCTGCCGGTGAGTCGAATAAGTTCGTGAACATTCAGCAAGCCGATGATCTTTGAAAACGCCTCTTCGCTGACGGCCAGATGTTTGAGCCAGCTTTCAATCGAAAGCTGCTTTATCCCGAGGGTAACGGCAACGTCGAGAAGACCGATAATGCTCTTCTGGAGTCCTTCGTCCGGTGCGATGCTCTCGATCAGCGCATCGTAGTATCGTCGGATGCGGCCGCCGAATATTTCCTGAGCATAGGCCTTCTCGACCTGCATAAAGCTCTCGAATTGCTCATTTTTCTCGGCAGCGGCCTGAAACATGAACCGAATGAATCCTATGTTTGAACCAAATTGGTTCGCGATCAGGTCGCGGGTTTCATCAGTTACCCTTATGCGGTACCGCTGGGCACACCTATCGACGATCTCGGCAAGACATCCGAAATCCACAGGTTTTACTGCGATTCGTTCGCGTTCAAGCAGGTCAAACGAGAACCGGCGTGCCCCAGCAAGCACGTATGGCACTCCGCTCGAGGGATAGATCTCGGCCATCTCTTGAAGGATCCTTGCCGTAGCCGACGAATGCGATGCCGCGTGCGCATTGTCCACCATCACAAAAACGCGGGCGCCTGATGCCATCGCCCGGATCGGGCCTCCAAGGCAGGTCTTTATCAGAGAATCATCATCACACTCGGGCTGGGCGGCAGTGAACTTGCTGACAAGTCGATCGACCCAGTGGCCGTCGGACGGTATCGAAAGCTCGGCAAGTTCGCACATATCTGGAAACCAGTTCAGGATCGAGCCGTCAGCTCGGCGGAAGGCAACTGTCTGAAGCAAAAATTGATGAAGAAACCGGCGGGCGGTTTGCTCGGCTGTTTCACCGGAAAAGTTAAGGGCGAAATAGAATGGGATAACCTCTGTCGGTTCAAAGAAAAGCCGATCGTAGGTCTGCTTTAGAAGTTCCGTAACTCCGACGCCCGGGGCCCCGGCCACAACGGCCGAACCGTTACCCATCGCAAGAGTTGCAAGTCGATCCAATTCTCCGGATCGGCCCAGAAAATCATGGGCCTCGTTCTCGGCCAGAACCCTTCTGTACTGCTGTTCCTCAATCATTGGACCTTATCGTCGTCGCCTTCGCCCCAGCCGTTGAAGATCTGCACATTATTCCTCCCGCGATTCTTGGCCGCGTAAAGGGCGACATCGGCGGCCGAGATCAGGTCGCGCGGCGTTTCTACGTCCTTTGAGAGGCATGCTATCCCCACGCTGATCGTTACTTGTCGACCCGGGAGTTCTGCCTTTTCAACCTGTTTACGGATACGTTCTGCGATCTGGGCGGCTTCCTCGGCGGCCGTCTGAGGCAGGAGGATAGCAAACTCTTCGCCGCCATACCTTGCCGCCACATCGGCGCCGCGAAGGCTTTCTTTCAGAATGTCGCCAACCGAGCGAAGAGCCATGTCGCCAGCGGGATGGCCAAACTCGTCGTTATAGGATTTGAATTCGTCGACATCCAACATCATCAGGCTGACCGAGAATCGGTGCCGCTTTGAGCGGACGAGTTCTTCGCCGATCCTCTCTTCAAGGTACCGTCGGTTGAGCAATCCTGTGAGCGGATCAGTGACAGAAAGCTGTTCGTATTCGCCGGCCTTTTCGCGAAGTACGTTCCGGTCGATCGCGACTGCGATCTGAGGTGCGAGGGCATGGATCAGCTCAAGATCAGATCGGTCAAATGGGGCTCCGCCCGCCTTGTCCGTGAAGTTAAGAACACCGATCCTCCGCTCATCTATAATGATCGGATAGCTGATGAACGACGCGGTCTTATAGCTCCATTCCCTCGGGGCACGGTCGATCCCGACGCCCGTCACATCGGTGACGACCACGGGTGTCCCGATCTCAAGGATGCGACTCGCAACTCTAAGGCCGAGATCCGAAACGGCATTCAGATCGGTCCTCGACCCGATCGCGGCCCTTGCGTGCAAGGTATTCGATTTCGGATTTCGAACCAGTATCGAAGCTCGTTCGGCACCAACGATCTCTGCCGTCACCTGCGCGATCCTTGTCCAAAAATCCTCCGAATCGATACCCCGAAGCTGTTCATTGAACTTGATCACCGCACGCGAAAGCCAATCGCGCCGCGCCACTTCGTCGCGAAGTCTGAGTATCTCAAGCTGGGAGGCAAGCGTCTGAGCAAACCGCGAGATCTGTCGCTTATGCTCGGCGTTAGTTATCCGCGAATT
>WBZY01000174.1_pt1 | contig 57986 bp, 54 predicted proteins | sample 5204191 | NCBI WGS metagenome assembly WBZY01 (sample SAMN12344363, study PRJNA552823) | activated sludge metagenome | biome: Activated sludge suspended growth; feature: Anammox Sidestream; material: Wastewater; isolation source: activated sludge from anammox sidestream of wastewater treatment...
CCGCGGTCGGCGTCCGCGGTTCTCGCACTTTAACGGGCAGGCTATGGGAACTGCCGTTATAATATTCCATCGAATTCAATCCAAGAGGTCAAGATGACAGTTCAAATCACCATTCTCGGTTTGGGGCAGGTGGGGAGTTCCATCGGGCTGGCTCTCGCCAACCAAAAAAATATCAAACGAGTCGGGCATGATAAAGATTACGAGATTGCGCGCCTTTCACAAAAGGCTGGCGCGGTGGACGAAATCAAGGTCAACTTGCCCTCTTCAGTCAGCAATGCGAATATCGTTGTGCTCAGCATGCCGCTGAGCGAAATACGCGACACGCTTGGATATATTGCTCAAGACGTTCAAGAGGGGACGGTGATTCTCGATACGGCTCCCGCCAAGGGAGAGGTTGCCTCGTGGGTGGGACAGTTGATTCCACAAGGACGCTATTACGTGGGGCTTTCACCCGCCGCGGGGTCAAATTACCTGCACGGCATCGAACTCGGTGTGGACTCTGCCCGCGCCGACCTCTTCAAAGATGGGTTGTTTCTTGTCAACGCGCCGGCCGGCACGCCCAGCGAAGCGCTAGACCTGGCGAGCAATCTCGTCCGCCTGTTAGGCGCGCAAGTGATGTTCACCGATTCAGTCGAGGCGGATGGGTTGCTGGCGTCCACACACGTGTTGCCGCAATTGGCGGCGGCGGCGCTCCTCGATGCCACAGTGAGCCAACCCGGCTGGACCGAAGCGCGCAAGGTAGCCGCGCGCCCGTATGCGTCGGTCACTTCGGGGATCGCGTATCACGACGAAGTGAAGTCACTGCGAGATGCCGCGCTGTCAAACCGCGAGAACACAGTCCGCATGTTAGACGCGTACATGGCGTCTTTGCAGAAGTTGCGCGACCAGATCCAGAATGGGAATGAAGCGGAGGTTTCATCCTATCTTGAAAACGCCGTCAAGGCGCGAGATCGTTGGATACAGGAACGCGCGCGCGCAGACTGGCAGGGCGCGCAACAATCCGACATGGATTCGGTCACGCTGGGCGCGCGTATGAACCAGTTGTTTATGGGCAATTTGTTCGGGCGCAATAAAACTAAAAAGTGAGCGTCTACCTACCTGACAGTTTTAAAAATGGGACGCAGAAAAACGCTGATTTTTCAAACAACGGGCGAAAAAAGTTTTTATCAGCGTTTTCAGCGCGCTTCGCGGTCAGCGCCCAAAAAAGGAAAGTGTCGGGGTAGTTAGGTGAGCGTCTGTTTTTGTTATATCGTCGAATGCGCTGATGGGACGTATTACACAGGCTGGGCGATTGACCCCGAAAAGCGCGTCGCGGTCCACAACCAGGGACGCGGCGCGAAATATACGCGGATGCGCCTCCCTGTGAAGTTGGTGTACGTGGAGGAACAAGCGGATCGAACCTCCGCCATGAAACGCGAACGCGCGATCAAGAAGATGAAGAGGGAGGGGAAGATGCGGTTAATTGTGGGTGGTAAAAAGGGAAGACGGCGTAAACAAGGAAACACGTAGATACGTAAACAAGTAAACACGGATACATAGAAATAAGACAAGGCTGGAAGTCTTTGCGACTTCCAGCCTTGTTTACTTGTCTACCTGTATACTTGTGTACGTTACTCCGTAAACAACGGCAAATGCCCCAGTGAAATGATGTGCATCCATTCGGCGCGGTCGCCTTCGGTGAGGATCGCCGTCTCTGCCACGACAGTGGAGCCAGCCTTGTCAAGGATCATGCGCATCCCTTGAAGCGTTGACCCCGTGCTGATCACGTCGTCCACAATAATGACCTTCTTGCCCTTCACCAACTCGCGGTCTTTCTCGTCCAGGATCAACGTCTGCGGTTGACCGGTGGTGATGGATAGCGTCTCGGCTTTGAGCGCGTCGCCCATGTAGAGTTTATACGCCTTGCGTAACACCACGTAAGGCTTTTTTGTTTCCACCGAAAGCGCATACGCTAGCGGAATGGACTTCGCCTCCGCAGTGACCAGCGCATCGTATTGTTTATCGGCTAACTTCTTCGCCAGTTCCCTCGCGGAAGCCTGCACCAACTCAGTATCCCCAAGGATGTTGAGGATCGCGATCTTTAACCCCGGCTTGATCTCGAACAAAGGCAGTTCGCGTTTTAGTCCCGCAATATCTACAGCGTAGGTTTCGTGTTTTGTCATCCGATTCTCCGCAGTCAAATCTCAGCCGAAGTTTATCACGATTCATTTATAATGTTCCCCAATCTCCAATCTCAATTCTTTAATCCTCTAATTCTCCCCTCTCTCAATTACCAATTACCAATCCCTCCATGCTCTCCAACCTCCGCCTCAACGACCACCTCCAACTCCGCAAGCAACATCCCTGCGGCTCCTACGAATGGATAGTCACGCGTCTCGGCGCGGATATTGGCTTGGAGTGCAAAGGCTGTGGTCGGCGCGTTCTGCTCACCCGGCGCGAACTGGCAAAGAGAATGAAAGCGAACCTGACAAAGCATGATGACATCGAAAAAACCGAATCCTAGAAAACCGCATATCGTCTTTTATTTTTCCGATACTGGCGGCGGGCATCGCTCCGCGGCGGAAGCCATCATCGAAGCCGTTCACCTTGAATACAAAGACAACGTGACCACCGAGATGGTGGACTTTTTCAAAGATTACGCCCCGCCTCCGTTCAACCGCGTCGGCGAGATGTATCCATACATGGTCAAAGCCCCGCGTTTATGGCAGGCAAGTTTTTACGCCACCGACGGACGCGCTCAAGCGCGTGTGATCACCGCCACCACATGGCCCATTGCCAGCCGCGGGGCAAAGGCGCTCGTGCGTCAACATCCCGCCGATCTCATTGTCACCGTGCATCCGTTTGCAAACACATTCGCCTTGCGCGCGCTCGGCAAAGACCGCCCGCCCTTCATCAACGTTGTCACCGACATGGTCACCACGCACGCGCTCTGGTACGACAAACGCGCCGACCTGATCCTCGTCCCCACAAAGCAGGCATACGAAAACGCGATCCGCTTCAACATGCCGCCCGAAAAAGTTCGCGTGGTGGGTCTGCCCGTCGCGGATAAATATTGCAAACCGCTCGGACGTAAAAGCACACTGCGAAAAAAACTCGGCTGGACTCTCGACAAGCCCATCGTGCTACTCGTCGGCGGCGGCGAGGGGATGGGACCTCTGGCGAAGACCGCGCGCGCGATAGACGCTTCCGGTCTGGACGTGGGGCTGGTCATCGTGTGTGGGCGGAATCAACGCCTGAAAGCGACTCTCGAAGCAGAGAGGTGGGAGAACCCAACATTCATCTACGGCTTCACACGCGACATGCCCGATTTCATGCGCGCCTCCGATTTCATCGTGACGAAAGCAGGACCCGGCACGATCGCCGAAGCGCTCAATGCGGAATTGCCGATCATCCTATATTCCAAACTCCCCGGGCAGGAGGATGGCAATGTCACTTTTGTGGAGGAGGAAGGCGCGGGCGTGTGGGCGCCGAAACCGCAAGATGTCGTCCGCGCGCTCACACGTTGGGTCTCACGTCCCGCAGAAAAGCAGAAGGTGATCGAAAACTGCCGCCGCGCCGGAAGACCCGAAGCCGCGCGCGTGATTGCGAGAACGATTGGCAAGATGTTGGGGATGAAAATCAAGCAAGTACAGAAGTAGACAAGCAGACAAACAGACAAGTAAACACGTGTCTACCTGTTTCCGTGTTTACTTGTCTACTTTCCACACGGTATAATTTCTTCGATGTTTGCAATTGATTCACGCACACTTGAAGTGAAAAGCAACAACCCCGAACAGACGCGCCAACTGGGCGAACGTCTCGGCAGAGCGTTGCAACTTGGCGACATGCTCTGCTTGCAAGGCGAACTCGGCGCGGGCAAAACGACTTTCGTGCAAGGCATCGCGCAGGGATGGGGTTCGCTCGATTCGGTTTCCAGTCCCACGTTTATTTTGGTCAACATGTATCGCCGCGCGGATGGGGGTCAGCTCTTTCACATGGACGCGTACCGCCTCGACTCGACGGGGGAGGCTGAGGAGCTCGACCTCGACTCGATGCTCGCGGAGGGCGCGTTGATCGTCGAGTGGCCCGAACGGATGCAAAGTCTCATTCCGGACGAACGTTTGTGGGTGGAGTTTGTTCAATCAGGCGAAGAAGAACGCGAAATGAAATTCAACGCGCGCGGCAAACGATACGAAGCCCTGCTCGATCTGATCCGCGGAGGCAAATGATGTTGCTGGCTGTGGATACGTCCAACGAATGGATGGGGCTTGCGGTCTACGACGGCGAACATGTCGTTGGTGAACGCGCGTGGCGGAGCAGTCAACATCACACGATTGAACTCGCGCCGGCGATTCAAGATCTGTTGGCGAGTTGTAACTTAACAATGAAAGACATTACCGCGCTTGGCGTTGCCATCGGTCCCGGTTCATTTACAAGTTTGCGGGTTGGTCTCGCTCTGGCAAAAGGGATTGTCTTTGCGCGGAACATTCCCCTCATTGGGATTCCGACTCTCGACATCCTCGCGCGCGCGCAAGCCGAGTCGAATCTTCCGCTGGCGGTGGCGATTGGCGCCGGGCGTGGGCGGTATGCTCTGGGGTGGTATAAAAATGTCGAGGGTGTGTGGCAGGCTGAAGGTCTGGCACGAGTCGTGTCGGTTGAGGCGTTGAAGGATGAAGTGGCGAGCCCGTCGCTAGTGTGCGGAGAGTTCACGGGCGAAGTTCGTCAAAAAATTGAATCAAATAAAAATGCGCAGTTGACTTCGCACGACGATTCACAACGCAAGCCCGCGATGTTGGCAAAACTCGCGTGGGCGCGTTTTCAAAACGGCGATGTGGACGATGCGGCGTCGCTCGCGCCGATCTATCTGCACACCGCCGCGCCGATTGACTCATGAACATCCGCCGCATGACCCTCGACGATCTCGCGCAAGTTGTTGCGATTGACAAAGTCTCGTTCAGTTTGCCGTGGCCCGAACGTTCGTTTCGATTCGAGATCACGGATAACCCCGCATCGCGCGCGTGGGTGGCGGAGGAAAATGGGAAAGTCGTCGGCGCGATCGTCGCGTGGTTGTTGGTGGATGAAGCGCACATTGCGACGATCGCCACGCATCCCGATTTTCGTCGGCGGGGAATCGCGAGCAAGTTGTTGGTTCACACGTTGCAATCCATGATGAACGAGGGCGCGTTGACATCCGTGTTGGAAGTGCGCGAGAGCAACTCTGCCGCGCAGGAGATGTATCGCAAGTTTGGTTTTGAAGAATCGGGACGCCGTCCGCGTTATTACCGCGATAATAATGAAGATGCGATTTTGATGACGTTGAATAACTTGCACGTAAACGCGGAAACAGGTAAACAGGTAGACAAAGCAGGTTGAAAGTTGAAAGTCGAAAGTCAAAGGTCTAACGATTGACCTTCGACCTTTGACCTGAGACCTTGAACCCGGAGAACTTATGACCGCTGAAGAAACTCTTGCTCAAATTGCCAAAGAAGTGACCGTGTGTACGAACTGCGCGTTGCATCATTCGCGCAAGAAGTCTGTGCCTGGCGAGGGACCTGCCGCCGCCGAGATCATGTTCATCGGCGAGGGACCGGGCTTTCACGAAAACGAGCAGGGACGTCCATTCGTGGGCGCGGCGGGGAAGTTTCTCGACCAGCTCCTCGCGCAAGCGGGAGTGACTCGCGCGGATGTGTGGATCGGCAACGTGGTAAAATGCCGCCCGCCCGAAAACCGCGATCCGCAACCCGATGAACTCGCCGCGTGCAACGAATATCTTGAACGGCAAATTCAAGCGATCGATCCCAGCATCATCGTCACACTCGGTCGCTTTTCGATGAACAAGTTTTTTCCCGGCGCGAAGATCAGCGCGGTGCATGGGCAGATGCGCAAAGTCGGCGACCGATATGTGATCGCGATGTTCCATCCCGCCGCGGCGTTGCATCAAGCCGCGCTCAAGCCCGCGATCCTGGCTGACTTCGCAAAACTGCCTGAGTTGTTGGAACAGGCTCGCAAGGGCTTGGGAAAGTCTGCGCCGGTGCAAAAAATGAAAGAGCCGCAAGAGGATGACCCGAAGCAGATGAGTATGTTTTGACCTCACCCCCACGCTTCGTCTCCGCTCTTGCCCTATTTTGATTTCGTCTGAGCGGAGGGCTGAGCGTAATTTGCGAAGCCCGTAGACGAAGGACGCTCCGCTCACGTAGTCCCGATGAGTTTTCGGGAGCGCGAGAAACAGGAAAAGAATGTTGAAAGAAGATTTGATTCAAAAACTAAAAAATAAAAATGCCCGTGTTGCGATTCTTGGACTCGGCTATGTGGGACTCCCCCTCGCGGTTGTTTTCGCGGAGGCGGGATTCAAGGTGACGGGCGTCGATCCCGACGCGGGGAAAGTTGATTCGCTCAAGGGCGGCGTTTCCTACATCCCCGACGTGAAGAGCGAGTCGGTTGCGGCGTTGGTGAAGTCCGGTCATTTCACTGCGACGACGGATTTCTCCGTATTGAAAGAAATGGACGCGGTCAGCATCTGCGTGCCGACTCCGCTTCGCCAGACGGGCGACCCCGATATGTCGTTCATCATCTCCGCCGCCGACGAGTTGTCGAAGTACATGCACAAAGGCATGGTGGTCGTGTTGCAGTCCACGACCTATCCCGGCACGACGCGCGAGTTGTTGCTTCCAAAACTCAGCAATGAAAATGGACTCAAAGTCGGCGAAGACTTTTTCCTTGCATTCTCTCCCGAACGCGTTGACCCCGGGCGCGTGGACTTCACAACGAAGAACACTCCCAAAGTGATGGGCGGAATCACCGAAGCGTGCGGCGAAGTGGCGACGGCTTGGTATGAAGGCGCGATTGATGTTGTGCATCGCGTCTCGTCTGCCGAAGCGGCTGAGATGGCGAAACTGCTCGAAAACACGTTCCGCATGATCAACATCGGGCTGGTCAACGAGCTGGCGATGATGTGCGAACGTCTCGGCGTGGATGTGTGGGAAGTGATCGACGCGGCGGCGACGAAACCGTTCGGCTTCATGAAGTTCACGCCGGGTCCGGGCTTGGGCGGGCATTGCATCCCGATTGATCCGCTGTATCTTTCGTGGAAGATGAAATCGTTCAATTACAACGCGCGCTTCATCGAGTTGGCATCCGAGATCAACACCAACATGCCGCGTTACGTCGTCGAGCGCGTGATAGATGCCTTGAACGACAAAAGCAAAGCATTGAAGGGATCGAAGATTCTCGTCCTCGGCGTGGCGTACAAACCCGACGTGAGCGACGTCCGCGAATCGCCCGCGCTGGATGTGATCGGCTTACTGCAAAACAAAGGCGCGAACGTGGAATATCACGACCCGTACATTCCTCACATCCACCACGAGACCGAAGGCTGGCACATGGATAGCGTGAGCGATATGATGTCCTCGGTGAACGATGCGGACGCGGTGGTCATCATCACGAATCACAAGGCGTATGATTACGAGGCGATCGTCCACGCGGCGAAGTTTGTGTTCGACAGCAGGAATGCGACGAGAAAAATTTCAAAGGGAAGCAACAAGATCGTAAGACTCTAAATACGCAGTACGAAGCACGAAGTATTGCGTACTGCGTATTGCGTAAAGGCACACACATGTCAAACTACTTAATCACAGGCATAGCAGGCTTCATCGCCGCGCGGACGGCGGAATTATTGCTTCAAGACGGTCACACCGTCGTTGGCGTGGACAACATGAACGACGCGTACGATCCGCGCATCAAGGAGTATCGCCTGAAGAAGTTACAGGCGTTGAAGGGATTCACCTTCCACAAATGGGATGTGGCGGACAAGTCCGTCATCGAGAAATTCAAAGGCGAGACGTTCGACGCGGTCATCAACCTCGCGGCGCGGGCGGGCGTGCGAGCAAGCGTGGATAACCCGTGGGTGTTCGTCGAGACGAACATGATCGGCACGTTGAACATGCTTGAGTTGTGCAAAGAGAACGGGATCAAAAAATTTGTGGTCGCATCCACGTCGAGCATCTACGGCGAAGACCCGGTGTACCCCACGCCCGAATCGGCTGACAGCAGTGAACCGCTCCAGCCGTACGCGGCAAGCAAAAAGGGAGCCGAGGCGATGTGTCACGCGTATCATCATCTCTATGGAATAGATGTCAGCATTCTGCGCTTTTTCACAGTCTACGGTCCCGCGGGCAGACCCGACCTCGCGCATCTGCGATTCGCGCAGTGGATCAGCGAAGGCAAGCCCGTCCGCGTGAACGGCGACGGGACACAATCGCGCGGCTTCACGTACATTGACGACATCGCGCGCGGCACGATCCTTGCGTTGAAGCCGCTTGGCTTCGAGATCATCAACATCGGCGGGCATGAAGTGATCACCATCAATGAGTTGATTCAAATCATGGAAGATGTGATCGGCAAGAAAGCGGTCGTGCAATATGGTCCGCCCAACCCAGCGGATATGTTCACGAATCAAGCCGATGTGACGAAGGCGGGCGAGTTGCTCGGCTGGGAACCGCAGTTCAACATGCGCGCAGGCGTGACGAAACTTGTCGAGTGGTACAACGCCGAGCGCGAGTGGGCGAAGGAAATTCTCACGCCGTAGTTGCGCAGTACGACAAAGTTCACTTTGTCATTTTGGCTCTACCGTTTTTAACGAGAAACCTTTTCAAACACAAAGGACACGACGGTCACAAAGGAAAACACAAGGAATCCGGTTCCTTTTCCCCTTTGTGTCGCTTCGATGAACTTAATGCAAGCCTTCGTGGTGAGGTTTTTTTCCGTTAATTACGGGGGATCCGTCATTTTGTAAAAAGCAAAGTGAACTTTGCTGTACGGTGTCACTTCCGTTTATTTTTGAGCGCGTTTTTTCTGGCAAGCAGGGATGCGGTTGTGGATGCGGCGGCATCTGCCGGGGGATGTTTTGTTTCTATCTCTTTAACTTGTTCCACCGATTGAATCATTTTCTCTGAAGGTTGCGCTTCTTTCAATTCAACAGGCGTTGCCTCCGCGCGTTTCGCAGACTCGGCAACGCGGTCTTTGGCTTTGAGCAAGGCTTCCATGCGCGGCGAAGGTTGAGGAGTCGTCAACACGCGCGGCTGACCGAGACCAAGTTGTTTCATCGCCCACGCTCGCCCGTTTGAAATATCTTGTTTGGTGATGATGAGTCGGCGCGAGGCGATGTCGAAGGGCAGTAACAACACGGCGAGCAGAATCAGCCATTGCCAGATCGGACGCGAGGCGCGAGTCGCGTCGAGATTGTGGAGAAAAACATCCGCGGGGTTCGATGTGGCGACCTCCCCGTTCGATAAAGCCGCAAGACGGAGAAGCAGGTCGGGGTCCGGATCGAGGCGTTTGTATTCGGGCGAGTACGATAACGCCCAGCCCGTCGTCTCGGCGAAGGAATCGGTTTGACTAGCCGACATCCCCGCGAGCCGAATTAAGTAGACGCCTTCCTCTTTCGGATCGAAGAACGCTTCGTACCGACCGGGGGCGACCTGCCTCAACGTAAGCGAGTTGGTCTCGCCGTTCGGCGCCACGATGTTGGCGCTCACCGCGTAGCCGTTGATGAATTCGCCGCTGGGAGTTTGCGCGTCGAGCGTGATGCGCGCCTGCCCATCCGCGAGTTCGATGTCCGTGGCGAGCGCGTTGTCGGTTGGGTTGCCAATGGTGGAGCGAACGACCTGCACCCAAAACTTTGCGAAGTTATCCGACGCGAGCCAATCGCGCGCCCAGCGCCCGGTGGCGTCGGAGGTGAACGCGACGGCGCGACCCAAACCATATTGCCACGACGCGAGAATCGGGTCGTCCTTGTCGGACTTGAGAATCACCTGCGCGAGGTCTTTCGGACTCGATGCCACATACCCATACAAGCGCGGGATTTCATTGATGCCCGAAAGGATCGGCGAGGAGTTAGCGAGCGCGGGGAAGAACGGCTCTTCGACAAGATACGCGCGCGTGGCGAGCGACACTTCCTCGGTGAAGATGCTGGGGATGCTGTTCGCGTCGTTGGTGAAATGATAACGACCGCCGCCTGCCTCGGCGAGGTCTTCGAGGAACGGCGCGGCATCGTTGCCCACGCCGACGGTCGAAAGCGTGATGTTGTTTTCTTCAAATAATTTTTGCACAAGTTCGGGGATGCCCGTCGGGTCCGCGCCGCCGTCGGTGAGCAGGATGACGTGTTTCACTTTGGCGGGATCATCGGGCAGAACTTCAGACATGGCTCGCACACCCGCCATGATGTCTGTACCGCCGCCGCCGCGAATCGAACCGATGGCGCTGACCACCGCGCCGGGGTCGCTGAGTTCGGTCATCGGCACAACCCACGAAGCGGAATCGTCGAACGCGATCACGCCGACGCGGTCGGTGGGGAAGAGGAAATCAATCGAACGCGCCGCGGCTTCTTTGGCGAGTTCGAGTTTGGTCACGCCGCCGCTGGTTTCCTCCATACTGCCGGAGTGGTCAATGATGAAAACGATTCCCAAATTGGGGCGGCGTTTCTCGTCTTTGATCTGCATGTCCACCGGCAAGGTTTCTTCGAGCGGGGTTTGGAAATACCCGCCCACGCCGTACGAGGTGGGTCCGCCCACAGCGACCAAGCCGCCGCCGAGATCATGCACGTAGCTTTGCAAGTTCTCCATTTGATTGTTGCCGAGCGCGCGGGCTGGGACGTCCACCAGCACGACCGAATCGTATTGCGCCAGCGAGGGCAGGTCGGAAGGCAGGCGATTCGGCGCGACGACATTCACTTGAAAGTCAGCCGACTCCAACGCGCTCAACAACGCGGAGTATTCATCGGGTCTCGCCTCGCCGCCGGGCAACGTCTCGCCTGCGGGCGGCGCGACCAGCAAAATGCGCGGCGGGCCTTCCACTTGAGAGAACGCGTCGAGTTGGTTGTTTTGATAGAAGCCGTCTTGAGTCGCGGCGATCTGCACTTGATAATTGACGAAACCCGGCTCGCCCGCGACCAGCGGCAGGCTCAACGATTGCGTTCCGCGCCGAAGGTCGTACGCGCCTTCATATAAAATTTCGCTTCCGCCCAACACGCGCACGGTGGCGCGGGTCGGTTCGTTCGCTTGCAAAGTAACGGTGAGATCGAACTGTTCGCCCGGCCGCAAGCGCGTCGGCGCGTCCACGTTTTGAACCGATACCTCCGCGCCGCGTTGCGCGACGATCGGCAAAACGACCAGTTGCGCATCGGACGCAACCGCGAACTTCACCGCTTCGAGCGCGTCGCCGCTGGTTTGCGCTCCGTCGGAGAGAATCACCATCCGTTTGGCGTAGCCCGAGGGGAACAATGCCAAGCCGAGTTGAATCGCCTCTTCGAGATTCGTCTGGTTGGTGACCGGCGCGGAGGTGAACGCGCTCAACTCCTTGGCGGCTGACATTTGCCGTTCGACCAACGCGTCCGCGCCGAACAACACAACCGCCGCTTGATCGTCGGGCGACATCGCCTTGAGCGCGTCTTGCACATATCCCACTTCGGCGGTGATCGCCTGCGGCGGCATCGAGTCGGATACATCCACCAAAAAAACGACAGCGAGCGCGTCTCCGCGTTGGACGACTTCGAGTCCCGCGAGTGAAAATATCAGACACAGGATGATGACCACGCGCAGAATTAATGAGACGATCTCGCGCGTTCGTCCCGGACCTCGGGCTGGTTTGCCCATCCACACCGCGAGCGGCACGAGGAGGAGAAGGAGGAGGAAGAGAGGGGAGGTGAATCTCATAAAATCTTTTGGGACGCTGATGAACGCTGAAAAACGCTGATCCTATTTTTGGGATTCGGATTTGTGTTGGGCGAGCCACCATTCCTTCCGCATGTTGTCGAAGGAGCGACGTTTGGTTTCAATCTTTTATTCATTCTTCCTCCAAATCAAAAAATCAGCGTCCTCAGCGTTTTTCTGCGTCCAAATTGTTTTTGAAGACGGACAATAGTGGGAATTGACGTCGGTGGAATAGCTGCCATTCGATCATCAGGACGAGCAACGCGAGCGCGGCGAGCCACGTCCACAACTCGCGTTGACCGATCTGCTGAGCGACGGTGGGCGTGACGGTCGAACGCCCGACTTGAATCGATTCTCGCGGCTGAATGTTCGATTCGCTTTCGTCGAAGAGATTGACGGCGAAATATTCGACGCGATTGGAATCGCCGGAGATGAAGTTGACCGCGTAGTAGCCGAGTTCGTCGGTTTGGGTGAAGGTCGGTTGATCGAGCGGAAGGGTATACGCCTGATTCGACGGCGAGGCGACGACGATGCGGTCCACATTCGATTGCGGCAGGATGGACAGGCTTTCGCCGGGCGTCAGTGATTGAGTCGCGTCGAAGGCGCTGGGCGGCGCGAGGTAGTTGATCAAATTGGAAAAGAGAATCGGATAGGCGATTTGCAGAGGGAGGTCGCTTTCTTTCAGGTCGAAGGTGAGCGCGGCGATGCGTTGACCTTTCGTCTCGCCCGCAAACACGAGCGGACCCGCGTCTGATGCGATCAATGTCTCAGCCCATGCGGGGGTCTCGACAAGTTTCGCTTGCAGGATGTGAACGTTGCTCCAGTCCACAAAGTCCGTGAGCGCGTGTTCCGTCACTTGCATATTCTTGAATTCGTTATACGCGCCGCCGACTTCAAAGAACGGATTGGACGATGGATTGATGAACAGCAGATTCGCGTTCGGCAATTCGGGAGGAATAATGCCGTCGAAGATGTAGAGATCGAACGGGTCGTTGGGAATCTGAACCGTCCCGTCTGCGGCGGGCAATGCGCGGAAGGGTTGAATGCCGGGCAGTGAAGCAAGCAACTGCTCGAGGAACAAATTCCCTTTTGAGACGAGCAGGACGCGGCGAGAATTGGAGGCTTGGAAAACGGCGAAGGCGGTGTTGTCGAGGGGAAGCGAATCGAGGGAGTTTTGGGAACTTTGAGAGTTGGAGGGATTGAGAGAATTTAGAGAATTGGAAGAATTGGGGATTGTGAGGGTCGCTTTATAGATGCCGCTGTCGTTGGAGAGATCGTCGAGGGTGAGGCTGGCGCTTGAGTCCGCTTGAATGGATAATTGCCTCGCGTCGATCAACGCGTCGTTGAAATAAATGGAAAGTAAAACGTTGCGGTCGGATGAATCGAAATTGGTGATTTCAGCAAACAGTTGTGGAGATTTTTGCGCGGGGCGCAACGCCAATGCAGTGATGGCGAGATTGTTTTGCGATTCGCCGACGGGAATGAAGCGGACCTCGCCGGGCAGAGAGGGGAGTCCGCTTTCGGGCAAGCCGCCGTCGGAGACGATCACGATGGTCGAGTTGCCTCCCGCGCCTGCCGCGAGGGCAAATGCCGATTCCCAGTTCGCCAAACCTTGAGTCGCTTGCGCGTTATTGAGCGCTTGCCTCAGGAGGGTTTTGTCGGTTTCGGCGGCGATCAAGGTTTGGGGTTTCTCGGCGACCAGAATCAACGTCAGGGAAGAAGCGGGGGAGAGTCCGTTGATGAGGTCGAGGACCGAGTCGCGCGCGGAGTCGAAGCGAGTCGGGTTCCCATCCGTCGCGTTCATTGAAGCGGAGGCATCCAGCAGGACGATCACCGATCCGCTGGCGACGACGGGGACTTGCAGGGCGGGGCGCGCGAGGGCAAAGACGAGCGCGGCGAGGATGAGCAGTTGCAAGAGCAGGAGCAGGTTGCGTTTGAGTTTTTGCCACGGCGCGTTGGCTTGTTGTTCGCGCAGAAGTTGTTGCCAGAGGAATGTGGAAGAGACCTGTGCCTGCTTGCGGCGCAGTTTGAGCATGTAAAGGAGAATGATGGGAATGGCGAGCGCGGCGAGGGTGAGGGCGAGGGGGGTGAGGAGGCGCATAAGAATTTTTAACCACGAAGGACACAACGGTCACGAAGGATTCCTTTTAAATTCCTTTGTGCTCTTCGTGTCCTTTGTGTTTGAATCATTTTACGAATCCAGCCCTTCTCATTTCGAGGAGCAGGATGTGGTCCCACGTTTGATTCGTGACCGCGTCGAGATAGCGGATGTTGCGCTTGCGGCACTCCGTCTGCGTGGATTGAATCCATGCGCGGGCGCGGGTTCGGTAGCGTTCGCGCAAGCCGCCGTCGAGCGAGACGTCTTGCGTCTGATTCGTTTCGACGTCCACGAGTTGAAGATCGCCCGCGAGCGGTGGATCGAGTTCGTCGGGCGCGAGGACGTGGACTAGCGCGGCTTCGTGTCCGCGCCCCATGAGCTGGCGCAGACCTGTTTCGTAGCCGTCGTTTGCAAAGAGGTCGGAGAGGAGGATGACGAGTCCGGCGCGGCGCGGAAGGATGGAGTAGTCGCGCATGGCGCGATTGAGATTCGTTTCGCCATCGGGTTCGATCTTTTCGAGGAAGCGGAACAACCGCGCAAGCGAGGCGCCTCCGCGCGAGGGACCGAACTCCGCATCAACTTTGCCGTGTTGTAGAAATCCAACGGTCAACACATCGCCGGACGCGAGCGTGATCGCGCCGAGTCCCGCCGCAAGTTTCAGCGCGTATTGGAATTTATTTTCATCGCCCTCGCCCCAATCCATGGACTGCGACCCGTCGATCAAAATGTGAACGGCTAAATCTTCTTCCTCTTCGAGCAGTTTGATAAACGGACGCTCCAGCCGCGCGTAGATGTTCCAATCGAGTCGGCGCAGGTCGTCGCCGGGCGCGTAGTTGCGATAGTCGGCAAACTCCACGCTGGAGCCGCGCCGCGAGGAACGCCGCTCGCCCTTCATCGCTCCACTGCGAACGCGCGAGGCGATGAGGGTGAGTTGGTTCAACTTGCGGAGGGTTGTCTCGTCGAAAATCATTTTTTACCACGAAGGACACAAAGGTCACGAAGGGTTTTTCGTGAGGTCTTAAAAACTTTGTGTTCTTCGTGCCCTTTGTGGTTAATTGGTTTGGGGTTGAAGTTCAGCGAGGAGTTCACCAATGACATCATCAGTGCGAATCCCCTCCGCCATGCCGTCGAAGTTCAATAGCAGGCGATGCCTCAGCGCGGCGGGGGCGACGGCTTTGATATCGTCGAAGGCGACGTTGAAGCGGCCGTTCAAGAGCGCGGTCACTTTGGCGCCCAACGTCAACGCTTGCGCGCCGCGCGGTGAGACTCCGTAACGCGCAAATTGTTTTACCAGCGGCGAACCGTTCGGGTCTTCGGGATGCGTGGCGAGCACCAAACGCGCCACAAAATCCTTGACGTGCGACGCCATCGGCACGCCGCGCGCCAATTCGCGCATCTGAATGATCTCCGCACCGCTGACGACTTTGTTCGCCGACGGTGACTCTTTGCCCGTTGTGCGATCCATGATCTCGACCATCTCGTTCACGTTCGGCATGTTCACGTTGACCTTGAAAAAGAAACGATCCAACTGCGCTTCGGGAAGCGGATACGTTCCCTCCATCTCCAGCGGATTTTGAGTCGCCATCACGAAGAACGGCTCGTCGAGTCGGTAGGTCTGTTGCGCCGCCGTCACCGAAGTCTCCTGCATGGCTTCGAGCAACGCGGACTGAGTCTTGGGCGTGGCGCGGTTGATCTCGTCCGCCAGAATCAAATTGGCGAACAACGGACCGTGACGGAAACGAAACTCGCGCTGGCCGTTTTGGTCGCTGAGGATCTCCGTGCCGATAATGTCGGCGGGCATCATGTCGGGCGTGAATTGGATGCGCGAAAATTTCAGATCCAACACATCGCCCAGCGTGCGGATGAGCATCGTCTTGCCGAGTCCCGGCACGCCTTCGAGCAGAACATGCCCGCCCGCGAGGATGCTCACCAGCACATGCCGCACCACATCGCTTTGCCCGACGATGACTCGTCCCACCTCGGTTTCGATGGCTTCGGCGCGCGCGCGGAATTGGTCAACGGTTATAGTCATGGTCTCTCCATGTACGACAAAATTAATTTTGTCTTACGGTTTCAACGAATCAAAATAATTTTTCACGATCTGAATGAACGACGGCGGCACCGCGCCGCTTTCGATTGCCTCGTTATTCACCTGCTCATACTGCGAAAAAACTTCGTTATACGGAACCGTGCTTGCGCCGGGCTCGCCCGGCGTCGTCGGTCCCTGCCCGATCACATCGCCGCCCTGATTCGACGGCGGCAGATTCACTTGCTCGCCGCCTTCGCCGCCTAACAATTGCGGCGCGTAGATTTGTTCATACGTCGACTCGCCGCCGTCGCCGGGACCGTTGTTCTGCGCGATGGGATCACTGCCCGCCTCGTTTCCGCTTTGGGACTCGCCCGATTCATTTCCGGACCCTGAGCCTGCGCCGCCATTCGCGGAGTTTTGCCCACCTTGATTCGTTTGACTCGCCTGCTGACCTCCGCCTCCCGCCGCCAAGACCTGCCCCGCGCCTTGTTGTAGTTGACTCGCGGCTTGGCTTGCGGCTTGCGACGATGCGACTTGCTGTCCCGCTTGCGCGAGAGATTGAGCGGCTTGGTTCAACGCCTGTTGCGCCGAGGCGGTATCTCCGTTTTGCAACGCCTCCGCCGCTTGGTTCAGTTGACTCGCCAACTCAGGATTCGTAGATTGAAGCGACTCTGCCAGCGCGTTCAACTGGTCGGCGAGCTGCGCCTGCTCTTCCGCGCTCAACTGGCTGATGTCCATGTTGGCGAGTTCGGTCGCGGCGTTGACCGTGTTGCCCTGCGCCAATTGCTCTCCCACCGATTCAAGCGGACTGCCGTTTTGATTCGCCAATTGATTCCCCGCCTCTTTCAACGCCTCGCCCATCTGTTGCGCTTGCGGGTCGGAGAGGGCTTGCAATTGTTCGCCGGTGTTCGTCAGCGTTGATACGGAATTTTCGAGCGAGGGATTATCCTGCAATGCCTGTTGCGCCTCTTTGAGCGGATCGGTGAGCGCTTGCTTTTGCTCCTCGGTTAACGTCTCGTTCGCTTCGATCTGTTGGATGATCTCTTCGATCTGGGTCACTTGTTCTTGCACGGCTTGTTCGACGGCGCGCGCCTGTTGCGCGGCTTGGAACATCGCCTCGCCGCGAAACCAGACGAGGGCGATCAACGCAACGCACAGCAGGGCGATGAGTCCTTCGCGGGGTTGCGCGCGCAATGGAAGATCGCGGCGCGGGTTCACCTTCCGCGCGGCGGTCACCGCATCGGCGAGTTGGCGATCAAGAATCTCAGGCGGGATGCGGCTGGGGAGCCGAGTCAGTTCGACGGCGGTGCTGACGCGTTCGTCCAAATGGAAGAGCAGGTCGAAGCGGCGGGCGGCGTCGAGGGGACGAATCCGCCAGAGGGCGGCGGTCAATCCAAAAAGAATTGCGGCGAGGAGCGATGCCGAGAGGACGAGCGCGAGAAATTCAACCCGCAAAATTTTGGCTTGATATAACATGAACGATCCGACGGCGAGCGATACCAGCAAGCCGACGATGAAGCCGCGCAACGACCACGCGAGGGCGCGTTGCATTCGCAGGCGGCGAATCCATGCGTGGAGGGGCTGGTTTAGTTCGGAGATGGTTGACATCGGTTTAACGGTCGGGGCGTTTGACCAATTGAATGCTGAAGAAGATCAGGAGCAGGGTGAAGCCTGTATAGAACAGGACGTAGATGATCCATGGCGAGGGGAGAAAGGCGGGCCCGCTCGAGCCGAACATTTGACTCGTCGTGTAGAACAAGTTTTGGTCTTCCACGAGGATCACTTCGCTGATGATCGCCGCCATGAGGGGATTTGTGCTAACCAGCGCCCAGATCACTATGCCCAGAATGTATTCGGTGAATTGTTCGAGCATGCTGTTGTAGGAAAGCGCCTCGGTGTACGCGATGAGCATGAAGATGAACACGATCACGAGGAATGAAAAGAGGATCGCGGCATACGAGCTGACGGTGGCGGCGAGCGTCCGTTTGAGCAGGCTGGAGAAGAAGATGCCCAGCGTGCAGAAGAAGACCGCGGTGACAACGAGCAGCAATTCGGAAACGATCAATTCGCCCAAGCCCACGCCGCCCAATAAGAACGCGAGGCTTTGCAGGGGAACGGCGGTGAGGATCAATAGGAAGATGTAGGCAAAGGCGGAGCCGAGTTTGCCCAACACCAGCGAGCGCGCCGAGAGCAATGTGGTGCGCAGGAGTTCGTAGGTCTGGTGTTCGCGTTCGGAGGTGATCGCCCCGGCGGTGAGCCCGGGCGCGATGAAACTGACCAGCAAAAGTTCGAGCAGGACCACCGTGCCGAAGATGGCTTTACCGGCGTCCTGGCGGGCGCTTGCGTCAAAGGCGTAAGAATAAGCCGGGGAGATAACGCTGTAGACAAACAGGATGAACATGGCGATCAGCCCGAGGTAGATGGTGAGCAGGACGAAGGCTTGCCCGCCGCGCATCCGTCCGCGCAGTTCTTTGAGGATGACCGGGTTATCCATCAGGCGGCTGAGAATGCTCTGCCGCTCGATCTTTTTGGGGGCTTCGGGAATGGAGGTCGTAGATTCCATGTTGGTTCCTTGTAACACAGTTTCTTTCGTACACGGATTGCGCGGGTGGACACGGATTTTTTGTTTCTTTCTCCGTGGAATCCGTGTAATCCGCGTCCCAAAAATTTACGAAACGATCCCGCGCGTGGCGCGCATGAAGACCTCTTCGAGGTCTTGAGTCTCTTCGCTGAAGTGGACGATGGGGAGTCCCTGCGAGACCAACGTGGAGAGGAGCGTTTGCAAAGAGGCGTCGTCGCCGCTGAACTCGGCTTCGAAGGATAGCCAGCCGGCTTTGCCCAGCCCATCCTGCGCGCGGACGGCGAAGATGCCCGGCAATGCGGCGAGCGCGTTCTGCGCCTGCTCGACCTCGATCTGGTTCAGGAACGCGACGCGGATCAGACGATGCGGCATCGCTTTTTCGGTCAGTTCGTTGAGCGCGCCGAGGGCGACCAGTTTGCCGCCTTCCATGATTCCCACGCGGGTGCAGAGTTCCGCCACGTCGGCGAGGATGTGGCTGGAGAAGATGATCGTTTTTCCGAGACGCGCGATCTCCAGCAACAGTTCCCGGATCTCGACGCGGGCGCGAGGGTCCAAGCCGGAGGCGGGCTCGTCGAGGATGAGAATGCTGGGGTCGTGGATCAGGACGCGGGCGATGGAGAGGCGTTGCTTGAGTCCGCGCGAGAGGGTGTCTACCATGTCGTTGCGGCGGTGAGCGAGGTCCACCAGTTGAAGCAGGTCGTTGAGGAGGGTCTTTCGCTGGGCGGGAGGAATCTTGTAGCAGGCGCCGAAGAAGTCGAGGTACTCTTGCACGGTCATGTCGTTATACACGCCGAACGAATCGGGCATGAAGCGGATCATGCGGCGGACTTCGCGGGGAAACTTGCGCACCGAATGTCCGCCCACAAGAATCTCGCCGCGGTCGGGCTGGAGCAGGGTGACGACCATGCGCATGGTCGTGGTTTTGCCCGCGCCGTTGGGACCGACCAAGCCGAAGATCTCGCCGTTTTCGACGGAGAGGTTCACGTCGCTGACCGCGGGGCGGCGGGCGAAGTTCTTGCTGAGGTTTTTGATCTCGATGATCGCGCTCATGGAATCACCTGCATGGTGATGGTTGTTGAGGTAATTTCGGTATATGTGGATTGATCTTGAACCACGCGGATGCGCACCTCGCCGTTGGGCGCCACAAACTGGTCGGGGTTCGAGATGGTGATGGTCATCTTGTCGTTTGCTAATCGCGTCCATGATCCGGTCTCAAAATTCCAGGCGTAGGCGGTCAACGCGCTGGGGTTGGAACTGACCAGCATGAGTTTGAGCGATTGAACGCTTCGGAATTGTATCGGCATGGCGGGATTAAAACGGAGGATGTATCCCTCATCTGGAATCTCAAACGCAGAGTATGGCGAAACCAGCGGACTGGACGATTCCCACGCGAAGAATCCGGACGGCAGGTTTAATACACTGCCCTCGGTTTTGAGTTGAGGCGTGAGGCTGTGAATGTACAGCACGGTATCCACCCGATCATACCGCCGCCCGTCAATGCCAACGGGGAGGTCGGAGCGATCCATCCAGCCGATCAGGTATACGCCCCAGTTGCCAGTGTTCATATACGAATAATCGTTGCTGGATAAAACGGCTTGCAAAAAGGAATATTGCCGCGCCGCTTCCACATCGGGTTGTATGGTGATGGGATTGATGTTCAGAATATTGCCCACATTGCTGGAGTAAAAATTGGAGCTCGACGAGGTGAGAAACAGGTTCACATCCGTCGAAGCGCCGGGTTTCAAATCGCCAAGTTCCTTCCAGCCGCCGGGAGTAATGAGCATGGCGTCCTTGAGAGTGAACTCGCTTGCATTGGTCACTGTGCCGGTCACGGATGACGGAGTTTTGCCGAGGTCTATCGTCAACGTGTGGCTGATGGGGAGCGCGGGCAGGCTGCCCTCCAGAATGAGCGCCTTCATGCCGGCGATCTCCACGCGCGTATCCGGCAGGGTCATCGAGTCATCCTGTTGAAGCACAGCCCATTGATTGTCTGCCTGCAAATCGCCAAAACTGCCTGAAAACGCGCGAGGCATGAACCCCTCATTGGCGATGACATCATATCCGGCGCGGACGGGAGAATACACCCCGACCAACGCTTTGACATTTGCCTGTGGAACACCATCCCATGCTTGTACCACCATCAAACGGTTCATAATGGGAGTGAACCCGCGGAAGGAAAAACCGGTGGCGTAGAACACACACGAAAAAATAATCACCAGCGCGGGGATCGTCATCCATGCCAGTTCGCGGCGTTTGGTCCGGCGCAGGACAAGAAAATTCAACGGACCCATCACGACCACGTACAACCCGAGCAAGCCGCAGATGTACAGGATCGAAGGCATACTCAATTCTTTCATCGCGCCGAGCGCCTGCTCTGCCGGGTTTGAATACCCAGAGTAATCAAACGTTGAGATTGCCCAAGGCGGCAGGGGAGGGCGCATTGCCAGCGATTGCTCGTACAGCGTTTTCATGCCCGCCCAACCAACCAACGGATTCGCCGACGGGTCCGCCGCCAGATAATACACCTCGCCAAACCCGATCGTTTTCCGCGCGAGGATCGGGACTCCATCCTCCTCGACCAACGCCCGCGCCCCCTCGCGCATCGTCCCGACGGCGAGCGTGGTCTGCGAACTCAACGGACTCTCATCCTCAACGTACGCGCTGAGGTTCGTCAGATCCGTCACATTGCGAGTGGATCGTATTTCAACGGGAAGAAATTCGTTTAGCCCGGCGGTTGTCCTCTGCCATTGCGCCCCGCCAGCCACGAACAATTTTCCGCCTGAACTCAGCCACAATTCCATTGCCTGTTTTTGCGCGGCGGTCAGAACGCCCGTATCCGCATTCGAGACGACAAGCGCGTCCAATGCCCGCCAGGCTTGATAGTGTTCGGGCAGATCGTCAATGCGCAATTGCGCCACGCGGGAGGTTCCGCCCAGCGGATTGATGTCGCTCAACCCATCGAAGGCCGCCGGGGTATCGGAGATCACGCCGACCAGCAGGAGGGTGTCGGCAAGGCAGTTTGCCGAAAGCTTTACTTTTTGCAGAACTTTCTTTCCATCGAATAGGCTGACCGTGAAATCCCTCAGCGAGCCGTCGGCGAAAATATATACAAAAAAGGCTTTGCGCGATGAGGTTGGGAGTTGCGCTTCGGTCGTTGTGGAAGTGACGCCCCCGCTACTGTTTTGATAGGAGACTTGCACGCTCGCGTCCAGATCGGGGCCGGTGTTTTCCACCTCCACGCGGACCGGCAACCAGCGTTTATCTTTGCAATACCCGTCGAAGCCTGCCGACGCGCTTAATATGATCCCTCCGTTCTGCGCGTGGACGAATCGCTGTCCTCCGAACGCGGAAGACAGGCATGCAAGCAGGATGGCGAGCAATAAGACTTTGACCGATCTTGAACGAAGGATGGTAGTCAAACCGGCTTCTCCAATCTTGTTTGTGCGAGTAAATCATAACATAAGACTGTCGAGGGTAACTTTTTGATCCGCGCTAAGGGTGCTCAATTTTGTAGGCTTTCGCTGACCATGAAAAAGATTCACATCACGAGAGAGTGACGATCTGTGAATATTTGAAACACGGAGACACTGAGTCACGGAGTTTTTTAATTGGTTTCTCTGTGTTTCCGTGTCTCAGTGGTTAGAGAGTGTTTCTTAAGTCTTTTTTTGGACACGGATAACACGGATTTCACGGAGAAAACCATTTTAAAATCCGTGGTTGACCGTGTAATCCGTCAAATCCGTGTACTTAAGAAACAGTGTCTTAGGGTTTCCTGTCTGTGGTAAAACCTATCCGCATCCTTTTAGCGCGCCTCACTTGACTCCTCAATCCCGATAATCGCCTATACCGATTACAATTTGCCATCCTATGTTTCAGCGAATCCTAATATCTCTCCGTGAAGACAACCTCTTCCGCCGTGTCGTCGGGAACAGCCTCCACCTCTTAAGCAACAACACGATCGCGTTGGCGTTGAGCGTGCTTCAAGGCGCGCTGGTGGCACGTTTGCTCGGACCAGCGGGCTACGGTTTGATCGGCGTGATCATGGCGTATGCTTCCACGGTCAACAGCATTTTTTCGTTTCGCATGGGCGAGGTGGTGGTGAAATATGGCGGGGCATATCTTGAACAAGGCGAAAAATCAAAAGCCTCCGCGTTGCTGAAAGCCGCCAGCCTCACAGAAGCCGTAGTTTCACTACTTGCTTTTATCGCCGTCGTGTTGACTGCCAACCTCGCCGAAATGTACAACGCGAAAACCGCAGGCACGGCATGGATGTTCATCGTTTTTGCGATTGGGTTGCTTGCCAATTTCAACACCGAAACATCCACTGGCATTTTACAAGTCACGAACAGGATCAAACTGCAAGGCACGGTCAATCTCCTGCAAAGCATCGTCACGACGATTGTCATCGTTGCCGCGTTCCTCACGCATGGCACACTTCAATCAATTCTGTTTGCCTATCTCCTCAGCAAAACGATCCTTGGGCTTGGCATGTTCTTCGCCGCGCAAATACAATTGCGCAGAGTTCTCGGCAGTGGTTGGTGGCGCGAATCATTTTCGGCAATCGCTGAACGAAGCGAGTGGCGCGAGTTGATTCGCTTTGCGGTCAGTTCCAACGTCAGCGCGACGATCATCAAAATTTTCCGCGAGAGTGAGTTGTTGTGGGTGGCGTTCTTCCTCACGCCCGAAGCCGCGGGCTATTACAAACTGGCATACACGCTGGCAGGCTTTCTCGCCATCGTCAGCGACCCGCTCATTGCCAGCACGTTCCCTGAGATCAATCGTCTTGTGGTGCAAAGCGCGTGGGCGCGGCTCAAAGATTTTCTGCGCAAGGTCACATCGCTTTCGTTCGCGTACAACTTCGCCATCGCCATCGGCTTCGTTCTGCTCGGTGGATGGATGATTCGAATCTACAGCAACGAAACATTTCTCCCCGCCTACCCTGCGATGATCGCGCTCGTCATCGGTCTCGCGTTCAATTACTCGTTGTTCTGGAATCGTCCGCTGTTGCTTTCGCTCGGCTTGCCCGAATATCCCATCAAGGTCACGCTCATTGTCGGCATCATCAAGATCGCGCTGGCGTTCGTCCTCGTGCCGCGCTATGGCATCGTCGCGGCGGGCGCGTTGTTGTCGTTTTATTATGTCGCTTCGGTGGGGATCATGGCGTGGCGGGGAACAAGAGAGATTAGAGAATTAGAGAATTAGAGATTAGAGACTGGTATGAAGATTGCGTTGATAACCAATTCACGAATTCCGTCATTAACTGCAAATTCGATTCAGGCGATGAAGGTGGCGCAGGCATTGATTCAATTAGGACATGACGTGCGGATGTTCGCGCCTGCGGAAACGCAGACTGTCTCGCAAGACGTACTCAATACGCACTACGGAGTACGCTTCTCTCCGCCCCTCGAACTGCTTCCGTCCATCAAGCGACTCAAACGCCTCGACTTTATCGTCCATGCCCAACGCGCCGCGCGGAGGTTTGGCGCGGACCTCATTTACACATGGCTACCTCAGTCCGCCGCGCTGGGGGTGTGGATGAAGTATCCCGTCGTCCTCGAAATGCACGCGGATGTGACAGGGCTCATGGGCGCGTGGTGGCTCCGTCAGTTTTGGAATGCGAAGGGGAAGAAGACGATGACCGTGACCACGTCCGCGTTGAGAAAAGCCTTAGAGAGGTCAACCAGCCTCAAATTGGAGAATGAAGCGGTGATCGTCGCGCCGAACGGAGTCGAGTTGGAGAGATACGAGTCCCTGCCGAGTCCGTCTGAGGCGCGTCGTCAATTGAATCTGCCTGAGGGACTCACCGTCGGCTTCACGGGTCATATTTATCAGGGTCGCGGTGCGGACTTGTTGTTCGAGTTGGCGAAGCAAATGCCGCGCGTGAATTTTTTGTGGGTCGGCGGGACGCCCGAACTCGTGTCGCTTTGGAGGTCGAAGTTAGAGGAGGCGCGTGTTGCGAACGTGACGATGAAGGGGTTCGTGGAGCATAGCCGCATCCCGCTCTATCAAGCCGCGGCGGATGTTCTGCTGATGCCGTATTCGCGTTCGATTTTGGCGTCGAGCGGACAGGACATTGCCGAGGTGATCAACCCGATGAAGATGTTCGAATATATGGCGGCGGGGCGGGCGATCGTGTGCGCGGAGTTGCCCGTGATTCGGGAGGTGTTGAATGAGGGGAATGCGGTGTTTGTTGGGACGGGTGGTGGTCGAGACGCAAGCAGTCGAGACCACAATGTTGGAGAATTGGAGAATCAGAGAATTGGAGACTGGAGACTGGAGATTGAGAGATTACTAGAAGGTGAATCGCGCAGGCTCGCGTTGGGCGCGCAGGCGAGGAAGGATGTGGAGCGGTTTTCGTGGGTGAGGAGGGAGGAGCGGGTGATGGAGGGGATCGGTGGTTGAGTAGCTCCGAGTGAAAGTCGAGGGGCGTATCGAAACCACCAGTGTTGAAAAGTTTTCGCGGTGAAGAGGGGCTTATCCATTAGTTTGGTACGAGCCTTGCGCCTCGGCGATTGCGGATGAAATGATCTCTTCCTTCACGCCTTTCTTTTTCAAACTTTCGATCAACGAGGAAATTTCCACGCCGTTTTCGAGGCGTTCAAGATCGGTTCGCAATCCCTGACCGATGTATGCTTTGATCAATGCCTGATACCCAGAAAAACCGAGCATCGGCGCGACGCGTTTCAGGTCTTCGATCACATCCTCAGGGATGCGGATGCTGACCATCGTCGTTCGGCGGTCTTTTTGTAAGCGTTGGGCAAGTTTATTGATTTTCATAGATTTCTCTTTCTGTCTTGGTCACAGATCGGGCGGACACAATTCGTATTCTGTCGTCGCGCATGACATAGACTACGTAAAGCAATATCCAATTTGTGGTTAAGCCGACAATTCTTTCGCGAAGTTCACTGCCGACAATTTCATCGTCCAGATAACAAACGAATGGGTCGAAGAACGTTTCACATGCCAGTTCAAAACTGACATCATGTTTTCGCAAGTTGACAGCCGCCTTCTGGCTGTCCCACTCGAAGAGGATATTATGAAGCGTGTATCTGACGTTCATTCAGAATGAGTATAGCCTCGCGTATATGCTTTGTCAATACGCAGGTGTGGAAGGATGTGGAGCAGTTTTCGTGGGTGAGGAGGGAGGAGAGAGTGATGGATGGAATGAAAGCTTTAGGCTAATGATTTGCGGACGACGTTAGAGTACCAATCTCACTCGAGCTACCACTGCCGATTTGCTGGTTGAGACATAAATCGCCTGCCCGATATTACTATTCCCAGGTGTCCATGTAACTCGTGAGGAAGTTAAAGAAATCGGAGTAACCACGACATTTGTGGGGGAAGTAACAAAGCAAACGGGATCGCATCGATAGGTAATATAGTCCTGAGTAGTGCATATAAACTCATCATCCTCGCAATCCCTGCAAACTTTATTGGGGTTGTTTTTCGTCGGGCAATCATACCAATCGGTACATGCCCCCTTATTCCAATGCCCCGAGCAACAACTTCCTATCGTCTGCGCGCTCCCCGCCGTGCATTTTGGATTAAGGCACGAAGATCTTACAACGGTAGCGGTTCTAACGGTTCCAGAGGGGCAGTAGACTGGGTCTTCTGGGCAGATAAACCCGTCCGCGTTAACGCAAATACCTCTTTGAGGACTGCATCTCCCCGAAGAGCAGTCGGAGTCGCTTGAGCACGGCTCGCCTATGCCTCCCCCGCCTCCCCCACCGCTACATGCCGTTGTCGACCATCCACAGCCTGTACAATTTCCGACAGTTTTGCCACAACCTGGAAATGGATCAGGTCGAGTGTTTATACAAGTTGAATAATCAAGCCCGCCACAGCCATAAGCGGTACTTGTGTTTGTGCAATACCAATTTAATGAGTCTGGATCGTTTGGGCATTCTGCTTTCCCAGTTACAACACTTCCAGTACAGCATCCCACTTGAGCCATTACATCTTTTGCAAATACAAAACTCCCCAAAATCAACAAAAGCAGTGTCAGTTTTTTCATGCCCCTAAAGTTTTATCTCCCAAAGATCAATCTTGCCTTTATATGTATCGAATATTTCCCTGTCTTTTTCAATGAGCATTTCATCGGTTGCATTTGGATGTAACATTTTATTCATGGCTCTTATCACCTGACTATCCACCCACCAGTTTTTATCCCGCGCTTCGGTCAATCTTTTTGGGTCAACATGAACGGTAAAAACCAGCTTTTCATCCGCAATTTCGGTATCGACCGAGGCAAATACCATGCCCTTCCCATCCCCTTGTTTGAGGAAGGGTTGCTCTTTATCAGCGTAATTCACTTCAATGCCAGCAATTTGATTGATTTGAATAATCTCACCCGTAAGAAGTGTAATACTATCGGCTTTGTGCCAGCCGACATCAGTCAATAACAATTCAAGGTTTGATTTATCCTGAATGTCAACTTTTGCGTTTTTAATTTGGGGAGAAGTATTTTCTTTTTTTCCCTGAAAGTAAACGAAGCCACCAAGACCAAGAAGGAATGCAATAAGAATGCCAAGAGTTATGCCGATATATTTCCCCACAATTCATAGTAGCACAAAATTATCGAGTTTGTGAATAGATGATTAAGGGATTGTTGGTTTCAAGATTTTTATCACTAAATATTACATGGCTGGTTACAGTATCAAAAGCACCATGTGGTTCAGTAGAGCCTCCAGCCCGCCCAAATAAAGATCTGAAGACTCTGGCTATTCTTCTTGTCAGTATCATGTCTTTGTACTCTGCGTATGAACTAAGGTCTTCAGCACCTTGATTAAAATACGTTGCAATAATCGCACTGGCATTATCACTTTGTTCCCACCCCCACCCGTTGTAAATTTTAGGGTCTGCAAAAAGGTAACTCAAAGCCATATTGTTATTTGGCTCTGGCACAAATTTAATAACAAAAGATGTATCACTAAACAGTTTTAATTTTTGATTAGGCACAGAGTATGGATGAAATTCATTATTCCACGAGACTCCTCTTAAAGTTACAACACATCCATTATCCAAATATTTCTGCGCCAAGGGATTTGCCAGGGCGCTCTCAAGCGTGTTGCCAAGTTGTACACCAGCTGAAGCGGCACAAACGCGGGCGCGGGCGTATCGAAAGTAATCGGCTAAAGTTTTTTGCGCCTCCGCCCTATTGAGTTCTGGATTCCAGATAATATGGCTCCCTGAAGTTTCATTGATGAGGAGGTTATTTTCGATCTTGAGGGCGGGGTTTGGTTTTCCCTGCTCGAAATTCCACACAAAAGCGACTTCGCCGTCTCTATCGTAGTAGGCGAGGTAACTGGTCAGCCCTTGCTCGGCGAGGAACTGGCGGGTGAAGCCTTCTCCCGTCATGTCTTTGGTTTGGTCAAAAAGAGCCTGCTGTTCAGGAGTGAGGGATTGGTAATAAGCGCCCTCAGGGTTCGCCGTCGGTTCGGGGGTGGGGGTCGACGTAAGCGTTGGCGGACTTGCTGTTGCAGTCAGTGTTTCAGTGGGACCAGGAGTTGTTGTCGAAATGGGAGTCGCTGTGGCGCAGGCGGATAACCCGATGCACAAGATCATCACGATTGCAAAGGAACGACGAATACGAGACATATCTTCCTCCAGACCTATTCACATCCCTTGCTCAAGTTTGCTCCTGATCAGGCGGACTCTCTTCGTGAGAGTGGAAACCGTCCACGAATACACACTGACGCATTTCCAGCGTCCTACCTTATTCAACTAACTATCCATCACCTGAAACAACGTGATCTGCATTCCATCAGGGTCTTGCAAGCGGACATTGTAATCGCCCCAGGGAGTCATCACTGGCTCGTGGACGAGGGTTGCCCCGTGGGCGAGGAGTTTGTCCATGGCGGCACGCAGGTCGGGGACTTGCAGGGCAAAGCGGATCTGTCCGCTGATGCGTTCCCCTGCTTCGAGCGAGTCGATGGTCTCGGCTTGGGGTTCGTCGAAGAGTTCGAGGGTGGCGCGTCCCATATCGAGGACGAGCGCGTGACCGTCTCCGTTGTTCCAAATGGCGGCAGGTTCGATACCGAGTCCATCGCAGTAGAATTTCACCGCGCGCTCAAAGTCTTGTACTGTGAAGGCGATACGCAATTCGAGAACGGGGTGATTGTTTGTCATATCGGCATTATATCCCCGTTCTTTTAGCGAAGACATGACTGTCACTATGAAAGTAAACCTGCCATGGATGGGAAATTTTTTATCTTGACTTGCCCATCCCTCGCCGTTATGATGACTTTGCTCTGGAGACCGCATCATGGCTCAACACGCCCACTTACCTCAGCTCGATTCAGAAACCCTCCGCCGCGCCATGCGCGCGTGGACGACCGGTGTAACGGTGATCACCGCCGCGCATGACGGTCAGCAATATGGCATGACGGTCAACTCGTTCACGTCCGTTTCGCTGGAGCCGCCGCTGGTATGCGTCACCTTGAAGAGGCTGACCCACACGCATGAACTGGTCGAGAAGTCCGGCGAGTTTTCGGTGACGGTCCTCTCCGCCTCGCAGAAGGAGCTTTCGAGCCGCTTTGCGGGGAAACATCCGCAGGTCACTAACCGGTTCGAAGGCATACCAACCACAACGCTTTCCATCCCCGCGCCGTTGATCGAAGGCGGAATGGCGTTTTTCAACTGTCGTGTGTTGAGTATGCATACGGTTGGCGAGAATACATTGTTCGTGGCGGAGGTGATCGCGGCAAAGGGCGATGGCGAAGGCGATCCGCTTGTGTATCATAACCGGGTGTATTGGAAGTTGAATTCACCCTCACCCTAGCCTTGTTCATTCAAGGACAGGATGAGGATGAGGGAGGTAACCTCATGCAAGATAAACTTACCCTCGAAGAACAACAGACTCTCCTCCGCATAGCGCGCGAGGCGATGATATGCCGCGTGAAAGGGGAGGCGCTTCCGCCACTGGACGTTTCGCCGCTGACGGAACGTTTGCGCGCGGAGGGCGCGTCGTTTGTCACGTTGACGATTCGCGGAACCCTGCGCGGGTGCATCGGCGCGTTGGAGGCGTATCAGCCGCTGGCGGAGGATGTGCGCGAACACGCGGTTTCTGCGGCGTTGGAGGATCCGCGTTTTCCACCCGTGAGGGAAGGCGAACTAGGGGCGATCCAGATCGAAATTTCGAGGTTGACCCGTCCGCATCCGCTGGAGTACAAAGATGCCGCCGACCTCCTGTCTAAGTTGAAGCCGCATGTGGATGGAGTCGTCCTGCGCGATGGCGTTCGCCGGGCGACGTTCCTGCCGCAGGTCTGGGAGAAGATTCCACAGCCCGGCGAGTTCATGGATAACCTATGTTATAAGATGGGCGCGGACTACGACCTGTGGCGAAAAAAACATCTCGAGGCGCTCGTCTATCAAGTGGAGGAGTTTCACGAGTGAGCGACCTTCTCAGGATTGCCGGCGCGCTTTGTGGCAATGAGTATCCTGAGTGGGGTAAAATCAGCGCATGACCGACGAAGTCTTCCAAGAGGCAGTGGAGGCGTTGCGCGAGGGAAATAAAGCGAAAGCCCGCGAGTTACTTACGGGTTTGCTCAAAACCGACCAGGGCAACGCAACCTATTGGGTGTGGATGAGCGCGACAGTGGATACGGAAAAAGAGCGCATCTACTGCCTGCAAACGGCGTTCAAACTCGACCCTGAAAATGTCATCGCCAAGCGCGGCTTGGTTTTGCTCGGTTCGCTTCCGCCGGACGAAACGGTCCAGCCGTTTTCCCTTAATCGCCCGCGCGCATGGGAACAAAGACTTTTGCTCGCGCACGAAAAGCCGAAGCCCAAGGGCTGGGCGGCAGTCAAAGCCAGCCCGGTCTTCCGCCTTGGTGGAATTGCCGTGTTGATCGCGGCTTTGGCGGGATTTGTTTATTTCGGGTTCGTTGTTCCGGCACGGCAACAAGCGCGTCCTCCCACCATTACACCGGGGGCATCGCCCACGTGGACATTTACCCCCACCGCGCTCAACTCCACGAGCGAGCCTCAAGCCGCCGGCACGCCGTTCCCCTTTTCTGAATTGCTTGAAGTTCCGTATACGCCCACGGCGTTATACGTCAACACGCCGCGCTCGCCGCTGACGATGGATATGTACAGCAGATTTGATAACGCCTTTAAAAGCGGAAACTGGGATGAGGCAATCGCGGCAATGCAGGAGATCGCGCGACTCGAACCTGAATATGCCGACCCGTACTATTACATCGGCGAGGCGTATCGTTTCAAAGGCGATATGGCGAGCGCGATCGACGCCTACAACTTCGCGCTTCAAGCGGACGGGGAATTTGGTCCCGCCTACGTGGGGCTGGCGCGGGCGCGTATTCACATCGACCCCGGCGCGAACACCGAACCATTGCTCGATGAAGCCATCCGCTTCGACCCGAACTTTGGCGAGGCGTATCTCGAGCGCGCAAAAGTCCGTTTGCGCGATAACAATATCGTCGGCGCGATCGCCGATCTCGACAACGCCAACCGCCTCCTGCCGAATTCACCGTTGGTGTATTACACGCTGGCTGTGGCGCGGCAACGCGAAGGGGAGATCGACCTCGCGCTGACCACCGCCCTGCATGCCAACCAACTCGACACCACACATATGCCCACCTATCTGTTGCTCGGTCAGTTGTATGAAGCGACCGGCAACTCCGCCGATGCGACGCGCGTTCTCAATATTTACCTGAAATACAACGAAGGCGACGCGGACGCTTACATGTTGCTCGGCAGGATGCAATTTGCCGATGACGAATATGAAGAGACCATCGGCGCGATGAACCGCGTGATCGGCATCGACCGCAACCGGCGCGAGGCATACCTCTATCGTTTCTATGCCAACATTGAATTGGGGAACGGCGCCGCCGCCGATGAGGATCTTGACCGCCTTCTGGTCTATTACCCCGATCTGTTCGAGTTCAACATTGCCCTGACGCGCGCGCATTTGATCCAGAAGCGCAACGGGAGCGCGTTACAGATCATCGAGAAGGCGATCAGCCTCGCCGAAACGGATGAACAACGCGCCACCGCGTATTTCTGGGCGGGCGCTGTGTATGAGGCGCGCGACGAACTCGATCGAGCCGCCGAATATTGGCAGTTGCTGTTGGATTTACCCGAAGACGCGACCACCGCGGAACAACGCGCGGTTGCCGAAGAACATCTGTTGGAAATCCCCACATCGACTCCCGCCGTCACCCCCACCAAATCGCGGACTCCGACTCGCACCCCCCTTGTGACTGGCTCGCCCTCCCAAGCAAAGACCGCCACCCCAACCCCCACACGCACACCGAGTCCTACGCCGACGAAGTGAACAAAAAAACGACTGAGAAATCAGTCGTTTTTTTGTTCACCAGCGTTCCCAAATTTTTTCCGATCCTCCTCGCACGGACATAACGCGCGCAGGTAATGCCAGTTGTAAATGCCGTAATCGTGACCATCCTCCCAAACGAGGGTCAGCGCGTAGGAGCCGGTCTTCACCACGTTTGCGAGCCGCGTGGATGGCGACTCCGCCATTTTGAGGACGAACACATTGGGGTCGGGTTCGGGCTTCATATTTTCATGCCCGCCGCGGCACGAAGCGCACGGACATGCCGCGCGTAACAGATCGAAGGGATACACGCTGGTGTGCGCGTCGTCCCACACGATGGTCAGTTCGCGCGTCTTTTTGTTGGCGGTGATGTTGGTGGGGTGTTCGGTCATATCGTATTACTCCAAATCAATGTGGCAATCCATAAGACAAGACTCTCTACCGTACATGTGCACCGCTAAGTGTCGCCATGCGACACCCGCAAAGAACGCAAAGAAAACCTTTTTCACTTGGCGACCTTAGCGTGCTTTGCGGTAAAAATCTTCTCATGTACGGTAGAGAAAGACAAGATCGATCCTGTTATTCGCTTGTTGTATTTCGTCGCGCAATTGCAAAGTGAACTTTGCGGCACATCTTTTTACGGCGATGGAATATAACTCAAAAAGTCGGCCGCCGCCCAGCCGTTGCGCGTTTCGTCATACGGGGCGACGAGGAACCACCACACATATCCATCGAGCACAACGGGTCCATCTTGTACGAGGAAGACCTCTGAATCGAAGCCGAGGAATGCCGACTCGCTGTTGAGTCCCGCCTCCGAACGGATGCGAAGTCCCTCGCCATCGGTGCCGGTGATCTGCACATAATTGCCGATGGCGATGCCGGTGGGGACGGGGGTCGGCGCGAAAGGGTCGATGGTCGGCGTGGGCGGCGCGTTGGAGGTCACGGTGGGGGCGGCGATCACGGTCAGGTTGGCGGGGGCAAACCCCACGTCCGAAGGTTGAAGCGGTGAGGTGAATCCAATGGAGATGACGGTGATGAGAAGCAACAAGCCCGCGATGAGGAGCGCGCCGAGCATCACGCGTCGGTTGAAGAGTTGTCTAAGGTTCATGGTTTCATTTATGTTTCAACAAATCCATCCCGCGCGGCGGGACGAGTAATTTTAACGCGCCATGCTTAATATGGATGTTTACTTGTTGCGCGGAACCGCGCGGCTCGCCGTCGGTTTGGATCAAAAACGGCGATTCGCCCTCGATGCGCAAGGAGCGAAAGGATATCTTGCGCGCCACATCCGAGTTGATATGGCGGCCCGTCATCATCTCATACGCATGGCGGAGCGCGTCGCCGAGGTGTTTGCCGCTGAATAACCACAGGTCGAGCAGGTTGTCGTCGAGACAGGCATCGGGTGAAAGTTTCGAAAGCCCGCCGAGATAATGACGAATGTTCGTGGCAACGGCGACGATATATTGCCCTTCCACTTCCTGCCCGTCTGCCCACAGCCGCAACTTCACGCCGTTATAGTTCGCGGCTTGCATGAGGGTTTGCGCGGTGAACTCCGGAAAGGCAAAAAATTTTTCAAGGCGGATGCGCGGCTCGAGCGCGTGGATGGTCAGCGCGTCCAGCCCGATGCCCGCCCACATCATGAATGTGGTGTCGTTGCATACGCCCGCGTCAATCGCGTAACAGGGCGCGTGGGCAAGGGTTTGCGCGTTGTGTTTCAATACCCAGAAATTTGTCAGGGTGAACGGGCGCAAGCCCAGTTCGATACTCCACACGTTTGCGGTTCCCGCCGGCAAGACTCCCAGCGCGGTATCCGAATCGATCAACCCGTTGACGACGTTGCCGATCGTGCCATCGCCGCCGACGGCAAACACCGCGTCTTTTTTCTCGAGTGCGGCTTGCTTCGCCAACTCCACCGTGTGCGGTCCGTTTTTGGTTTCCGCGGCTTCGGCGCTCCACCCCGCCGATTCGAGAGTCTTCGCCACTGAGTTGATGAACGGTTTGACGGAAAATCTCCCTGCCGCCGGGTTGTAAATGATGACCGCGCTGCGCATGAAGAGATTATACCCGTTGGCTCGACCGTCTCATTGCCGGGTGATTGCAACAGGCATGGCTTTTGCAAAGTAGACCTCTTGCGAAAGTCGTTTTTGCCACAGAGAACACAGAGAAAAAGAGCGTTTCTCAAAGGTCTCTGTGGACACTGTGGCCAAGCAAGAGATACTTATGCAAGAGGTCAAGTCAGGAAAATGTTAACCCGGATGACGTAAAGGAGCGAAGCGCGCGAATGTTTTCGAGAAGGTTTCGCGTGAATTCGCGAGGGGTAGCGGACAAAAAACCCCAACTGCGATTGCCCTAACCCAATCGGCACTTGTGTAAATCGTTTTCTGGTTGTATGATGCACGGTATGGGAAAAACAATATCCCAACAATATAATCAAGGAGAAGAAGAATGAAAAAGATGTACCTGTTTCTTTCCATGGTGACGGTCTTTGCGTTGGCGCTTTCCGCCTGCGCGCCCGCCACCCCGGTTGCCACCGAGCCGCCTGCTCCCACAGCGGTTCCGCCGACAGCCGTTCCGCCTACCGCGACCGAGGCGCCTCCCGCCATCGGTTCACCGGAACACCCGATCAAGGTCTTGTTCGTCCCCTCGGTGGATGCGAACGTGATCGTTACCGGCGGTGAAGTCATGGCGAATGCTTTGAAAGAAGCCACCGGGCTCACTTTTGAAGTGGTCGTTCCTACTTCGTATGCCGCCACGATCGAAGAAATGTGCGCCTCGCCTTCAGACACGATGGCGTTCATCCCCGCGTTTGGTTATGTGCTTGCCAATGACCTCTGCGGCGTGGATGTTGCCTTCAAGGCTGTGCGCCGCGGTTGGGGCGTGTATTGGACCATGCTCGTGGTTGCCCGCGACAGCGACATCGATTCCATCGATGACCTGAACGGCAAGAAGTTCGCCTTCCCCGATGCCGGTTCCACCTCCGGTTACCTCGTTCCTTCCGTGATGCTCAAAGAAGCGGGCGTAACGGTTGGTGAAGAACTCGAAGCCGGTGGTCACCCGCAGGCTGTCCGCGCTGTATACACCGGTGAAGCCGATTTCGCCGCCGCGTTCTACAGCCCCTGGGCGGCTCCTGAAGGCGCCACTCCGTGGGCGATCGGCGACGATCCTGAAGTGCCCGTCGATGTGAACTCTTGCGCGCTCAACGAAGACAAGAGCAAACTGCTCTGCGAAGGCTACCGCGTTCTCGATGCCCGCGCCAATATCCGCGAAGAGTTCCCCGATGTGATCTCCAAAGTGCGCATCCTGATGCTCTCCCCGGAAATCCCGAACGACACCATGTCCTTCGGGCCCGAGTTCCCCGCTGACGTGCGCGCCCAGATCGAAGCGGCTCTTCAGGCATTTGCCGAATCTGAAGCGTGGGGCACCTCGCTCGGTAGCGAAGACTTCTATGGCTGGTCTGGTATGCAACCCGCCGCCGATGCGGAATATGACTTCATCCGCAAGTTGGTGGTGGAATCTGGAACCACGATCGAATCGCTCCGCTAAAGAATAGCATCATCAAGAAATTCGAGCAGGGAATTTTCCCTGCTCGAATTGTCTTTATTAAAGTCTTTTTTCTTTTTATAATGGGGCAATGCAGATTGGTATGTTCATTATCAAACCATAGATTGCGAGAACCCACCATGCTCCAAGTAAAGAACCTGACAATGATATACGATGGGGGCGTCAAGGCGTTGGATGAAGTCACATTCGATGTGCCCAAGGGGCAATTCCTTGCCGTGATCGGTTTGAGCGGCTCGGGGAAATCCACACTATTGCGTTGCATCAATCGCCTGATCGACCCGACTGGCGGGCAGATCCTTTGGGATGGCGAAGATATTACCGCCGCCAACCCGGAGGAGATGCGACGCATCCGCCGCAAGATCGGCATGGTCTTCCAACACTTCAATCTGGTGCATCGTTCCAAAGTGTTGACCAACGTGCTGGCAGGGCGGCTTGGGTATGTCAACCCGGCGTGGAGTCTCCTGAACCGCTTTCCAAAAGAAGATTTGGCAAAAGCGCTCCAACAACTCGAGCGCGTCGGCATTGCGGATAAGGCAGACCAGCGCGCCGATGAATTAAGCGGCGGTCAGCAACAACGCGTGGGAATCGCGCGCGCGCTCATGCAGGACCCCGAGATGATTCTTGCCGATGAACCGGTCGCCAGCCTCGACCCGGTCCTGGCGCATAGCATCATGAAGCATCTCGAAGAGATCAATAAAAATGACGGCGTGACCGTTTTGTGCAGTCTGCATTTCCTCGACCTTGTTCACCGCTATGCCGATCGCGTCATCGCCTTGAATCAAGGGAAACTTGTTTTCGAGGGACTGCCGAGCGAGATCGATGATAAAAAATTCAAAGATATCTATGGCCGCGACGCGGAAAGGGTGGGCTAAACCATGAAAAACAGCAACGATAAGAAAGCCACTCCCTGGAAATCTCTAGGCACGGGTCTTGCGGTTCTGGCGGGGTTGGTGGTGTATGCGTATGGCTTCCAGATCACCAAGATCGATCTCGAACAACTGCGCAGTGAACGGCGGCAAGAGAGCCTCGTGCGTGTGACGCGCGCGTTGGCTCAGCCGGATATTTTTGAGTATGAACAGGTTGCCGAAGCCTTTACTGCCCCCGTCTATGTGACTTGCCCGGCGGACGGCGGAATCGTCGAGGCGCCGGATACGTCGGGTCCGTACGTGACAGTCACCCCGTCCTGCGCGGAGCCGGGAGAAATGGTCACCGTGGAGGGTTTTAAATTCGTCCCCAATTCCAGCGGGCCGGTTCGATTTGTGCCGGGGAGCGACCCAACCAATGTGGTGGAACTGGGCAACGATACCGCCACCACAGACGCCAATGGTAGTTTTTCGGTTGCGATCAAACTGCCGAAACGCCCCAGCGACGAGGTGCAATTCATTCGCGTTACCATGCGGCGAAATGTGGGCGCTCCCCAATTCACTCAAACCGCGCATGAAACATGGGATAAGATCATCGAGACGGTGTTCCTCGCTTTGCTCGCGACCACGCTTGGCACCATCCTTGCCATCCCGCTTAGTTTTATTGCCGCGCGCAACCTGATGAAATCGGTGAGAAGCCCGCTGACGAGTATTGCCTTGTCGCTGTTGGGCTGGCCCCTTGGAATTGCAGTCGGTTACCTGCTGGTGAATTGGGTTGGCGCGTTGAGCGCTCCCTTTGCGGAGAATCTTCCCGTCAACGCGCTTTTCGTGGCGCTCACCCCGATCCTTGCTTCCCTGGGATTACGCTGGGCTTTGCCCGAGGAAGAAATCTCCAAGCCGAATAAAACCACCCAAGTTATGCGCCTGATCGTCTTGTTTATTACGATATTGGTTGCTTTTTACGGCTTGTTCCAGCTTGCCCACCTGGCAATCAACGTGGGTTTGTTAGGCATTGCCGGGCTCGGCTCGCTGGCATTTTTAGGAAACTTTCTGTTCCAACTTGGCGATATTATCGCGATCACAACTCCCGTGCTGGGGGGGCTGGCAACCGGCAGCGCGTTGAGCAGTTTTCTGGGACGGACGGGCCAGCGCGCCTCAGAAAAGCTGGCGCCCGGGGCGCTGCGTCTCCTCAATATTCTATTTGCCACCCTCGCCGGCGCCACGTTGTTCGGGCTGTTCGGGTGGTTGGTTGAATGGTTGTACCAGATTGGTCAGTCTGCTTATGTGCTCTGGGGACCGCTCATGGTTGGTGGTTTGCTCGGGTTGGCTATCGCGTTGATCACCAAGCCCAAGGATACGCTTTCCACCGGCATGGTCATCTACTATGTGACGCGCACGATCCTCAATGGCTTGCGGTCTGTCGAGGCGCTGGTGATGGCGATCGTGTTTGTGATCGCGGTGGGCATCGGTCCCTTTGCCGGTGTGATGGCGCTCGGCTTGCACACCATTGTCAGTCTTGCCAAACTTTATTCTGAACAAGTGGAAAGCATCCAACCCGGTCCGTTGGAGGCAATTCAAGCCACCGGCGCAAATCGCTTGCAGACCATCATCTATGCGGTGATCCCGCAGATCGTGCCGCCGTATATTTCGTACACCATGTATCGTTGGGATATCAACGTGCGCATGTCCACCATCATCGGTTTTGTGGGCGGCGGAGGCATCGGCTTCCTGTTACAGCAGAACATTAACCTGCTTAACTACCGCGCCGCCAGCGCGCAGATGCTCGCTATCGCCATTGTGGTCGCCAGCATGGACTATATCTCCTCGGTGTTACGAGAAAAGTACGTTTAACGCTTTCGCTAAATAACGAATTCCAAACCAAGCCCTCGCAATTCGCGGGGGCTTTTGGTTGAATTCAAGATGATATAATCTTTTCATCATGGAATCCGGCGCGCTTCTCAACAAACGTTATCAACTGCTCGAGCAACTCGGCGCGGGCGGCATGTCCAACGTCTATCGCGCGCGCGACCTGATGCTCGAACGCAACATTGCCATTAAAGTGTTGCACGAGAAATACTCCCAGGACCCGGCCTTTCAGGAACGCTTCAAAATGGAAGCGCGCGCCGCGGCAAACCTTTCGCACCCCAACATCGTCACCGTCCACGATTTCGGCTTCGATTTCGGGCAGTTATACATCGTCATGGAATACATCCCCGGCAAGGATTTGAAGACCATCCTCCGCCAGCGCGGACGCTTCAGCGTCGAAGAGGGGATTCCCATCATGGTGCAAGCCTGCGCCGGCATCGGGTATGCCCACCGCGCCGGGCTGGTCCACTGCGACATCAAGCCGCACAACATGATCCTCACCCCCGACAACCGCCTCAAAGTGACAGACTTCGGTATCGCGCGCGCCCTTTCCACCATCCTGCCCGATGAACGCGCCGATGTGGTCTGGGGCTCGCCGCAATATTTTTCACCCGAGCAAGCCGTCGGCGAGCCGCCCTCCCCATCTTCTGATGTGTACTCGCTGGGCATTGTCTTATATGAAATCCTGACCGGCGCCCTGCCGTTCAACGCGCCCACCAGCGACGAACTCGCCCGCATGCACCTCGAAGACCAGCCCATCCCCATCAGCGAATACGTTCCCGATATTCCGCCCGCGCTCGAAGAGATCGTCATGAAAGTTTTATCGAAGGAACCGTCCGCGCGGTACCGCACTGCCGACCAACTTGGGCGCGTCCTCCTCAAATTCGGGACTCAACGCGAAGCGACCCCCGCGCCTGCCCTGGCGTTGACTCCTGAAGCCGTGACGACGTATCAACAACCCGAACCGATGCCAGCCTACGAGCCGGTTCCATCCACCCCTCGGCCTGCCTACCCGCCCTCGGCATCTTCCTCCTTTGAAGCGGATTGGGCAACCATTGGGCTTGCATTGCTCGCGCTCATTTCTGTGGGCGGCTTAATCCCGTTTTGGATTTACATTTACTTCATCTATAACCCGCGCTAGTGTTACCTCGTTGGTTGAGTAGTCCCGCGCGCAATTCACGGGACGTATCGAAACCAACAAGTTTCAAAAGTAATTTTGTAATAAAAACTCTTCTGGATACTGGTGGTTTCGACTGCTTGCGTCTCAACCACCGAATTATTTTCTATGCCCAAACCCATCCTCGCCCCCTCCATCCTCTCCGCAGACTTCACCCGCCTGGGCGAAGAACTCGCCGCCTGCGAATCAGCCAAAGCCGATTGGATCCACATTGACGTGATGGACGGCCACTTTGTCCCCAACATCACGATGGGTCCGTTCATCGTCGAAGCCTGCAAGCGCGCCACCAAACTTCCGCTCGACGCGCATCTGATGATCGAAAAACCCGAACGCCATTTGGAATCGTTTGCCAAAGCGGGCGCGGACAACATCACCGTTCACATTGAGGCTTGCCCGCATATTCATCGTACCATCCAACACATCCACTCGCTGGGATGCGCAGCCGGCGTCGCGTTGAACCCGGGCACCCCCGTCGGCGCGATCGAAGCGGTGATCGGCGACGCCGATTTGTTTTTGGTGATGAGCGTGAACCCCGGTTACTCCGGTCAGAAATTTATTTCATCCACTGTGGCGAAGGTGAAGGAAGTTCGCAAAAAATTGGACGCGCTAAAATCCTCCGCGCGCATCGAAGTGGACGGCGGCATTGACGCGGAGACTCTCCCCAAAATGAAGAAAGCCGGGGCGGATGTTTTCGTCGCCGCGACGGCAATCTTCAAATACCCGAAGGGGACGAAGGCGGGCATCCGAGGTTTGCAAGCGAAATTACGCAATACGTAGCACGCAGTAAGAAGTACTGCTTACTTCGTACTGCGTATTGCGTTAGGCGTATTAAACAAAAAATCACGGCGTATTGCCGTGACTTTTATTGCGGGGAACAAATCCTTACGCGACCGACTTGCTCATCGCCTTGATGCACTTGGTGCATAACACCTTGCGCACCACGCGGCCCTTTTCCATCACGATGGTCTTCTGGAGGTTGGGTTTGAAGGTGCGGTTGGTGGCGCGTTGTGAGAACGAGCGACTATGCCCGAAGGTAGTGGATTTTCCGCAGTTTGCGCACTTAGCCATGACTTACGATTTCCTTTCCTTGCTATAATTCCGAAACGTTTGCCCTTGTCGAAGGCACGGCATTTTACCACGTGACTTAATGGCAGGCAAGCCATTTGCGATGTCGAAAGTAACAGGACTTACGCAGTTGGCGGGCAGTTGGACTGCCGCCGCCGCAGTGCAACTACGGCGCAACAGGTTCAACTGCGTAAGCCCTAAGTAAAAAGCTTTTGCCACGGATTACACGGATTCTCACAGAAAAAACCAAAATCAGTGTACATCCGTGCAATCTGTGGCTGAGGTTGTATTCCTGCAATTTCACCGAAACTCAGGTTAAAATAGAAGCAAGAGGTAATCATGGGCGAAGATACGACATCCTTGGGCGGCATCCACATCTCACCGAACGCGGTGGCGACCATCGCCTGCCAAGCCACGCTCGAATCGTATGGCGTGGTGGGGCTGGCGGCGCGCAACCTCGCGGATGGATTGATGAAATCCATCACGCGCGACCCTTCGCGCGGCATCACGGTCCGCTATAACGGCGAAGAACTGGATATTGAGATCCACATCATCATCGAATATGGCACGCGCATCAGCAGTGTGGCGGAGAGCGTGGCGAACACCGTCCGCTTTCACGTGGAGAAGGCGCTCGGCTTGAAAGTGAATTCTGTGAACGTCCACGTGGCGGGACTGCGCGTGAGCAACACCGACTAAGAGGAGACAATTTGCCGAAAGGCAGTCCGCTAATCCACGCTAATCTCCGCGAATAAAAAATATTCGTGTGCATTGCGCAGAGTAACGGATAGGAGAATCATTTATGACTGTGGATACCAAGCGCGTCGACAACTTGCGTAAAAAGACCATCAATGGACAATCCATGAAGCGGCTGGTGGAGGCGGGCATGATCTGGTTGCGCGTCAACCAGCAGACCGTCAACGCGCTGAACGTGTTCCCCGTCCCAGACGGCGACACCGGCACGAACATGACGCTGACCATGCAATCGGCATGGAACGAGATCAAAGATTCGGGTCATCGCAAGATCGGCGAGATGGCGGCGGGCGTGGCAAAAGGCGCGTTGATGGGAGCGCGCGGCAATTCGGGCGTGATCCTTTCGCAAATCTGGCGCGGGTTCGCGCGCGCGGTGCATGAACGCGAAACATTGGACGGCGAGTCGCTTGCCAAAGGATTCGCCGAAGCGCGCGATACCGCTTACAAAGGCGTCGTCAAGCCGGTGGAGGGGACGATCTTAACCGTCATACGCGGAGTGGCTGACGCAACTGAAGCAGCCCTCCAGTCGACGAGCGACGCGATCACCATCCTTGAAGTGGCGGTGAGAGCGGCAGACGAAGCCGTCCAGCGGACTCCCGATCTCCTGCCTCTTCTGAAACAAGCCGGTGTCGTCGATTCGGGCGGCAAAGGTTTGTTTTTTATTTTGGAGGGCATGCTGCGCCACGTGTACGGCGAGTCGCTTGAGGCGCCGTTGATGAGCGTGCAACCGATCTCGGCGATGAATTTGCAGGGCGCGCTCGAAGAAGTGGAAGAGGGGCAGGATTACGAAGTGGTCGTGGATTTTATGCCGCCCACAAATTTCGATCTGCAACAATTTTATGGGCGGCTCGAAGAGATGGGCACGTCCATTCAAGTGGGCGAGGGCGAAGGCATGTATCGCATGCACATCCATGTGCCGCTCGAAAAAAGATACGAGCCCATTGATTACATCATGGGGCTTGGCACGATTACCAAAGTGGCGATGGAAAATTTGCTCGCGCAGATGGACGATATTCAAAAAAGCAAAACGAGCGCGATCTCGTTCGCGCCGGTCGAGCCGGGGCAGATCGCGGTGGTGGTCGTTTCGCCGGGCGACGGGCTGAGCCGCATCTTCGCCAGCCTCGGCGCGGCGGCGGTCGTCAAAGGCGGGCAGACGATGAACCCCTCCACGCAGGATATTTTGAAATCGTTCGAAGACCTGCCCACCGACAAAGTGATCATCCTGCCGAACAACAAGAACATCATCATGGCGGCGAATCAAGCCAAGGATGTGACGGTGAAACAGGTCGCGGTGGTGCCGACTCGCTCTGTTCCACAGGGACTCACGGCGATGCTCTCGCTTCAACCCGACGGGGAGGTTGATTCGGTCGCGGAGAAAATGATCAAAGCCCTAGCCGCCGTGCAGACCGGCGACATCACCGTCGCGGTGCGCAATGTGGAGATTGACGGCGTGAACGTGAAAGAGGGTCAGGTCATCGCGTTGCTCGACGGCAAACTGGTCGCTTCGTCAAATTCGGTGGAAGAAGCCGTCTCGCTCTTCCTCGAAAAAGCGAACGCGGCGGAGCATGAACTCATCACATTTTATTCCGGGCAGGATATGCCCCGCGCCGAAGCCAACCGCATCGCCGATGTGATGCGCGAGAAATATAGCGAGCAGGATATCGAAGTGCAAGAGGGCGGGCAGGAACATTATCAGTTTATTATTTCGGTTGAGTGATAGACTCTGTCAGAATTAATTGGGACGCAGATGAACGCAGAAAACGCAGATTTTTTCTTTAGATCAGCGTAAGTCAGCGTTTATCTGCGTCCAAAACGAGCTTTGCGGTTTTAATTTAAATGTCTCCCACCTTTGATTTTCAAAAATACAACATCGCCGCAGTGATTCCCTGCTACCGCGTGGAGCGGGAGATTCAAGCGGTGTTGCATGGACTCCCGAAATATATTCACCACATCATCGTGGTGGACGATGCCTCGCCTGATTCAACGTCGGAAATTGTGGCGGTGATTGCTAAAAAAGATAAACGTGTCACGTTGCTCCGCCATGAATCGAATCAAGGCGTGGGCGGCGCGATGGTGACTGGATTCCGCAAAGCCCTCGAACTCGGCGCGCAGATCGTCGTCAAAGTGGACGGCGACGGTCAAATGGACACCACTCACCTGCCCGAGTTGATCGCGCCGTTGATCCATGGTCAGGCGGATTACACAAAGGGGAATCGCTTCCGCGATTTTCAGTCTCTGCAACAAATGCCGTTGATTCGGCGTATCGGGAACATGGGACTAGGCTTCCTCTCCAAAGCCGCAACGGGCTATTGGAATCTCTTCGACCCCACGAATGGATTTGTTGCCATTCGTTCCGAAGTCTTGTCGCAACTTCCGTTGAAGAGGATTGATAAGAGTTATTACTTTGAAACTTCGATGCTGGCGAATCTGTACCTGCTCGGCGCGGTGGTGAAGGATGTTCCCATGCCCGCGCGTTACCGGAGCGAGGTCTCGAACATGCTCATCCATCGCATCCTGTTTCAATTCCCACTCAAATTATTCCGCACCCTCGTCAAGCGCGTCATTCTCAAGAACTTCATTTACGATTTCACAATGGGAAGCGTATATGTTTTGGTCGGAACCCCGCTATTCCTCTTCGGCTTGATCTTCGGCATCGTCAAATGGATTCAATACGCCAGCCTCAACATCCCCGCGCCCACAGGGACGGTGATGCTCCCGACGCTTTCGGTCCTGTTGGGGATTCAATTCTTGCTCGCGGCAATCGAGAACGATCTGCGGTCTACGCCGAAAGAGCCGCTGTCTCATCCTTTGGTATAGTAGGCGCTCTCTAGCGCCGATGGCGCATCTACAAGCCGACGCTAGAGAGCGTCGGCTACGCATAATTTTTACAGCCTTTTTACTTGTAAGCCATACGCATGTTACCTCCGCATCCTACAATGCGGATAACGATTCAAAGGAGGATCGTGCGTATGAAAAACATCAAACTTTCCCACCTGTTGTTCAGTTTGGCAGTGATCGCCGCGCTCGTGATGGCGGCAGTCCCCGCCGCGCCGGCGTATGCCATGGCTCCTGAAGCAACGCAGACGAGTCTCACCGCCGCTCATGCCGTATCAGCCGCGATTGTCGGTGTGGTTGTGTGCCGGAACAAAGTCATCTGGCGCGACGGACATCGTGTGACCATTCGAGTGTGCAAAGTAGTGCACAGACACAACCCGCAATAAGCGCAAATGAAATCAAAAGGACTGACCTTTGCGGTCAGTCCTTTTGATTCAATATCTCTTTCAGCGCATCCTGAAACACTTCATACGGCTGTGCTCCAACGATCGCGTAACGGTCATTGATGACGTACGTCGGCACGCCCGTCACGCCGATCTGATACGCCCAGCGGACTTTATCCACCACGTCCGTCGTGTATTTTTCGCTTCCCACATCGTTCTGCATCTCGTCCGCGTTCAAGCCTGCTTCCTCTGCCGCGGAGCGAAGCGTCTCCCATTGACTTGGGTCACCTCCCTCGGCATAGACTTTGCGGAAAAGTATTTTGTGAAATTCGTTCCCCTTGCCGTTCACGCGCGCATATTCTGTCGCTTCGTGGGCGAGGCGCGTATTGTAGACCCGATCCGTCGAGCGGAAGGGCATCCCATACATCGCGGCGATGGAAGCCAGCCGTTCCTCCGAACCGTTGGCGCGGGCGCGTTTTATGTGTTCGGATAGTTCCCTGCCTTCAGGCGGCGTATCGAAATACAAATAGAACGGACGCCACTCCACGTCCACTTGATATTCTTCTTTCAACCTCTCGACCACACCCTGGCCGACATAACACCACGGTCAGATATAATCGGAGAAGATGGTTAGTTTGAAATCCATGCGTTTTCCTCGATGGTGAATTGTATTGCGCGATGTTAGACAGTTGTTCCCCGTTGTTTCTTACGGTTCTATTGTTTTTTACCACCAAGGTTACAAAGTACAAAGGAAAATCTATAGGTCTTAAGGTATCAAACCTTTGTGACCTTGGTGTACTTTGTGGTTAAAAGGGTTTACCCATGAAAAACTTCGACCCCAAATACAATTCCATTCCCAAAACTGAAATCCATATCCACCTCGAAGGCGCGATCCGCACGCAGACGATCATTGACATTGCCAAAGAGTACAAGTTGAAACTTCCCTCGTATGAAGCGGACGAGTTGGATAAGCATGTGAAAGTCTACGATCAACTGCGCGACTTGGAAACGGTGTTGAAGGCGTTCGGGATTTTCCAAAACAGCATCACCTCGCCGAAAGTCGTCGAGCGGATCGCGTGGGAGTTGTTCGAAGATTCGGCAAAGCAAAACATCAAACTGTTTGAAGTTCGCTTCTCTCCCGATTGGGCCTTCAGCGGACACAACGTAGACTGGGACGCCTGCCTCGAAGGTCTGCTCCGCGCCAAAGCCCGCGCCGAAAAAGAATTCGACATGGCGATCTGCTACATCGCCATCACCTCGCGCAGTTTGGGACCCGAGTCGTGCGTCAAAACCGTGGACTGGGCGATTCGGCATAGGGAACACATCCCCGCCATTGACCTCGCCGACAGCGAACGGGATTTTCCGCTTCGTGATTTTGTCCCTTCGATCATGAAAGCCAAAGAAGCGGGCTTGAAAGTCACCATCCACACCGGCGAGGATACGCCCGCTTCGTTCGTCAAAGAGACGATTGAACTCGCCAGCCCCGACCGCATCGGACATGGGATTCACGCAATCGAAGACATGCGGGTTGTGGAACTTATCAAGGAGCGCGGCATCACGCTCGAAGTCAACCCGTGGAGTAACTATCTCACGAACTCCGTACGAACAATCGAAGAGCATCCCCTGAAAAAATTGTTCGACCTCGGCGTGAAAGTGACCATCAACTCCGACGATCCCGAAGTGTTGGAAACGAATCTCAACAACGAATACCGCATCGCCCATGAAGTTCTCGGCATGAGCATGGATGAGATCGCTGCGTGCAATCGCAACGCCTATGAAGCGTCGTTTATTCCTGAGGCTGAGAAAAAGAAAATTTGGGAAAGGTATTTTCACTAGCAATTGCTTCCGCCGCCGTCCTCGGCGGCGAGGACGCCGCCTGGAGCAAATAATGACCCGCGCTCGATTCCCCGTCACTGTGCATTTGTTTTTCTTCCGCGAGAATCAAATCTTGTTGTTGCGCCGATTCAACACGGGGTTTCGGGACGGCGAGTACAGCGTCCCTGCGGGGCATTTGGAAGGGGGAGAAACGGTGATGGAAGCCGCGGCGCGCGAAGGGGCGGAAGAAGCGGGTGTCAACATCCCATTAAATGGAATGACATTTTCCACCGTCCTGCACCGCATCGAAGGCGAAGAGCGGGTCGATTTCTTTGTCGTGATCAACCAATGGGATGGCGAACCGTTCAACGCGGAGCCTGACAAATGCGATGATCTGCGCTGGGTGGATGTAGACGCGCTACCGATGAGCATCATCCCCTATGTGAAGCAGGCGCTGGAGAATCATCAAAAGGGGATCCCCTTCGACGAGTACAAACTTTAGAGACTGATTACCTTATAGAACTCTTTTGGGACGCAGACCCTTGCACCGCCCGCAAGGGCAGGTGAAAACGCTGATTTCGCCGATTCAAAAGAAAAAAATCTGCGTTTTCAGCGTGAATCAGCGTCCCAATTTTGAAAGTGTAAGGTAATCAGATTTAATTCAGGCATCATCCTTGCGGCGGCGATGATGGATGCCCTTATTTTTGTACATCTCATCGTCTGCCAGGCTGATGAATTTCAACAGTGAAAATCCCGGCGCACTCGTGGACGCGCCGATGGATACGCTTAATTCGGGTTCGCGATAATATTTGTTGTTCATCACCACCAGCGACTCCACGCGCTCGATCATGCTTTTGGCTGTATGTTCGTCTGCGCCGGGCATGATGAGGATGAACTCGTCGCCGCCGATACGCGCGGCAATCGTGCCGTCTTCGATGCTGGCTTTCAATACCTCGGCTGTGCGGCGGATCAATTTATCGCCAGCGCTGTGACCAAACGAATCGTTTGCCAGTTTCAGCCCATTCAAATCTACGATGACGAAACTGATCGGGTCTTTGCGGGTCCCTTCGAGGTCTTGCAGAGTCTCTTCGAAGAACGCGCGGTTGTACAAGCCGGTCATCACATCGTGCGTGCCGAGGTAGCGCAGATATTCCTCCGCTTTTTTCCGCGCGGTCACATCCTGCAACGCCACCAGCACCCAGTCAAAATCGTTTTCGTGCCCGGGCATCAACGTCCAATGCAGATGCACATTCACAGGCTCGCCCGTCAACGAGTAATTGATTCCCTCGCGCTCGTAATAGGTTTTGCCGTCCCACATGTCCACGAGTTCGTTTTTGAAATGCTCGCCCATGCTATCGCGAAAAACTTTGCCGAGGTTCGCGAACAGCGAGTCTTTGTCCATCGCCTCGAACAGGCTGAGTGTTTTGCGGTTCACGTCGAGAACGCGGATCATGCCCATGAAGCGGCGGACAGTTTGAGGGTCCGAATTAAGATGCGTTCGCAGGTCCGTCACGCCTTGCGCGCGCAGCAAGTCGAATTCCGTTTTGATCGCCGAGTAGTCCTCCTCCCACAACGAGATCGGCGCGTATTCGAACAAATTGTGGAATCGTTTTTCAGCCTGCTTCAACGCGGTGATATTTTCGATCGCCACCAGCACGCACTCCCACGTGGATTCGCATTCGGGCAAAATGCGCCAGTGCAGGCGGATGTCGAGCGCTTCGCCGTCCAGCCGATAGTTGACTCCGTCGCCCGACCAGTTCAACTCGCCGTTCCACAGCGCCAACAATTCCGAACGCCAATGCTCGCGCATTTCATCGCGGAACATTTTGTCGAGATTGGCGAGTAATTCTTTTTCGGTCTTTGCTCCAAATAGATTCAACGTCTCGCGGTTGACGTGCGTCACTTTGATCAGCCCAAGAGTTTTATCAATGTTTTCAGGATGTTCATGGAGAAACGTGTCCAAATCAATCACCCCGCTTGCGCGCAACTTGTCGAAAAATTTTTTTATCCCGCTGTAATCCTGCTCCCACAATGAAATGGGAGCCTGATCAAAGAGACTTTCAAAATGATCCCCAGCCTTTGGCTTTGGCATGGCATCTCTCCTTTTGATTGATTATACAGCGGGGCTATGCTTCGCTTGTGTACAATTCTGAAAGAAGATATGATGCTGTCATGGGCTTCTTACTTTTGGAAGGCGGAGCGGAATTCGGCGGGCGGATGCGGGATGCGGACTTGCCGGCGCTCCAACTCGCAGGCGGATTCGACGCCCCGCTTCGCATCGTCCCTGCGGCTGCCTCGCCTGACCGCAACCACCTCCGCGCGGGAGGCTTTGGCGTCCGCTGGTTCGAGTCACTCGGCGCGAGGGATGTTGAGTCCTTGCCATTGATCGACAAGTCCAGCGCGAACGATGATTTGATTGCAAAATCTTTGCGCGAAGCGAAGTTGATCTATCTGCTTGGCGGCTTCACACACTATCTCGGTCAAACATTGAAAGATAGTTTGGCATGGAAGGCTTGCATCGAAGCATTTGAACACGGCGCGGTGATCGCGGGTTCGAGCGCGGGCGCGATGGTGATGTGCGAGTTTTATTATGATCCGTACGAAGGGAAAATTCACGAGGGGTTGAATTTAGTGAGGAATTCGCTCGTCCTGCCGCATCACAACACGTTCGGCAAAGGCTGGGCGTCCTCGCTCTTGAAACAGATACCCAATGTCACATTAATCGGTGTTGACGAACAAACTGGCATGTTGAATGACGGCAACGATGGCATGTGGAACGTCTATGGCGCGGGCGAGGTGACGTTGTATCGCGAAGATGGCGTGGAATCGTATGAAGCGGGAAAAACATTTTCGGTTTAGAATTCGCACGTAACGCGACATTTATGTCGCGCTACGCCAAATCAAAATCATCAGAAAAGGCGACATGAATGTCGCCTTACGGATTAAGGATATGTTTGATCTCTCCTCTGCGCGTTTTGCTTTTCTCGATCTGGAAACAACGGGACTCTCTGCGTGGTTTGGCGACCGCGTGTGCGAGGTGGGCATTGTCGTCACGGAGGGGAAACGGATCAAGGAACAATATCAACAGTTGGTGAATCCTGAACGTCCGCTATCGGTGGGGGCGGCGAGTACGAACGGGTTGACGGATGCCGAGTTATCGTCGGCGCCGCGCTTCGCTGAGGCGGCTGAATCAATTGTCGGCTTGGTGAATGAAGCGGTGGTCGTCTGTCACAACGCGAAGTTCGACCTGCAATTCCTCGATAGCGAATTCAAGCGACTCGGGCGCGACATCCAGATCCCGAATTTGATAGATACAATGATGATGGCGCGTCAATATTACGAAATGCCGTCGTATAGTTTGGGATTCATCGCCCAGTCGTTCCATCTGCCGATGACGGTGAAACATCGCGCGCTCGATGGCGCGTTGGCGGCGCGGGGAATCTTTTTTGCGATGATGGAACAGATGAAGCAGTTCAACAAACCGCTCGATGAATATATCGGCATTTACAACTCGCCCGCGTGGCCCAATGAGGGAATCGAACTGCCGACCGAACTGGGCGAGGCGATCTACAGCAACAAGCGCATGTTCATCAAGTATGTGGACGGCGACGGCGAAGAGACTGAACGCTGGATCACGCCGAAGCAGGTGATGGGCTTGAAAGATTATGTCTATCTGCTCGCGTTCTGTCACTTGCGGAACGATGAGCGCAGTTTTCGATTGGATCGAATCACGGATGTGCAGGTGGAGGAGTGATCGGGTGTGTGGTGCTTCATAGACTGTCTCATTAAGTTCATTTTGCCGCAGAGCCACAGAGTCGCAGAGATTTTTAATAGTTCATCTCAGTGCTCTCTGTGTCTCTGTGGCTAAAAAAACAGACGTAAAAGGAATCATGTACGAATTCACCGAAGACGACTTGAAATCGAACCAGCGCGGATTCCTCACGCAGGGACAACGCGACTACCTGAAAACGATCGGCGAGGGCGGCGTGAGAGTGCAGAGATGGAATATCAAAATTGCCGTTGGGTTCATGGTCTTTGGGATGTGTCTGATCCTGGCGATGTACCTGCAAAATGAAAGCACGCGCGCGGCATTGTTTTCCAATCCGTTGAATATTTTGCTTTTCCCCGCGATCATCGTTGTGGTTGGGTTGATACTCGCGCTCAGCATCTGGCTGGCAAGGCGCATCTCCGAAATGTTGAAGAACGCGGAGTTGAAAACTGCGGAGGGAAAGATTCGCTTCGATTCTCACTTCAACTCGGGCGCGGGGTTCACCAGTTATTATGTCTTTGTCGGCAAGAAACGCTTTGGCTTTGCGGATGATATGAGTCACACGTTCAAAGAAGGGGAAAAGTATCGCGTGTATTACGTCAAGGCGAGCGCGTACGAGTTGATTATGTCTTACAAAGTGATCGAATAATGCCGCCGTTTTCGCGCCCTTGACGGATTCACAAATCAGCCTATAATCGGGCGAAATCACCAGCCAATGAACACACTTTTGTCGCTCTCCCTTATCGTCATCCTTATTGCGGTCCTTATTATTAAGGATCTATTTTCGGTTAGGATGGCAACGGTGAGAGTGAAGTAAATCTCGAAACAAACGCAAAGAGCCGCCCTAACCACGGGCGGCTTTTTTGTTATCAAAATTTAAGACCTGACAGGTCTTATCTGCGCCGATGCCTTCCACGGTCATTGCGCGGACAAAGACGAAAGACGGCAAACTCCTCTCGGAGACCTGTCAGGTCTATCAAAAGGAGTCGTATGCGTTCCGATACAGTCAAAAAAGGATTTGATAAAGCGCCGCATCGCGCTCTGCTTCGCGCTACGGGCTTGCAGGACGAGGATTTCAACAAGCCGTTCGTTGCCATCGTCAACTCGTATGTGGATGTGGTGCCTGGGCATGTCCATTTGCAGGAGTTCGGCAAGCTGGTCAAGGATGCCGTCCGCGCGGCGGGATGTGTGCCGTTCGAGTTCAACACCATCGGCGTGGACGACGGGATCGCGATGGGTCACATGGGGATGAAGTACTCGCTTCCTTCGCGGGAACTCATTGCGGACTGCGTGGAGACGATGATCGAGGCGCATCGCTTCGACGCGATGGTGTGCATCCCCAACTGCGACAAGATCGTGCCTGGCATGTTGCTCGGCGCAATGCGAGTCAACATCCCGACGATATTTATCTCTGGCGGGGCGATGAAAGCGGGGATGACCCCCGAAGGCGAGACGATTGATTTAATTTCCGTGTTTGAAGGCGTGGGTGCATTTTCAGCGGGCAAGATTGACGAGAAGCGATTATCCATTTTGGAAAAATTTGCATGTCCATCGTGCGGGTCATGTTCGGGGATGTTCACCGCCAACTCGATGAACTGTCTCATGGAGGCGTTGGGCTTGGCGTTGCCGTATAACGGTTCCGCTTTGGCGAAGACTCCCGAACGGGAAGCCTTGGCGAAACAAGCCGCCGCGCAAGTGGTGACCTTGATCGAACGCGACATCAAGCCGCGAGACATAGTCACTGCCGAGGCGATTGACGACGCGTTCGCATTGGACATGGCGATGGGCGGCTCATCGAACACGGTGTTGCACACGCTGGCATTGGCGAACGAAGCGGGCGTGGACTATCCGCTGGAACGGATCAACGCGGTGGCGGATAAAGTTCCGCACATTTGTAAGGTGAGTCCAGCGGGCAAGTGGCACATGGAAGATGTCCATCGCGCGGGCGGAATCCCCGCGATATTGAACGAGATCCAGTGGGGGACGGGTATGTTACATTTCGATAGAGTGACAGTGACTGGAAAAATGTTGGGCGAGTCGATTCAGGGCAAGGATATTCAGGACGAAGAAGTGATTCGACGATATGACAACGCTCACTCCAAACGCGGAGGGCTGGCGATTCTATTCGGCAATCTCGCCCCGAAAGGCGCGGTGGTGAAAGTGGGCGGCGTGAGCGAGGCGATGATGAAGTTCGAGGGACCCGCTGTCATCTTTGAATCGCAGGAAGAAGCGATGGCTGGAATTTTGGCAGGCAAAGTCAAAGCGGGAGATTGTGTTGTTGTGCGTTATGAAGGTCCAAAAGGCGGACCTGGGATGCAGGAGATGTTGTCGCCCACGTCCGCGATCATGGGGATGGGACTCGGCGACAAGGTCGCATTGATCACCGATGGACGATTCAGCGGCGGGACGCGCGGCGCGTGCATCGGTCATGTGTCGCCAGAAGCGGCGGCGGGCGGTCCGATCGCGGCGTTGAAGGCTGGGGATGTGATCGAAATTGATTTGGGCGCGCGCAGGCTGAACGTCCGATTGAACGAGGCGGAGATTCAGAGTCGGCTTGAGGCGCTGCCTCCGTTCCAATCCAAAACAAAATCAAAATGGTTGAAGCGATATTCGCATTTTGTCACCAGCGCGGATACGGGCGCAATGTTGGAATCGTAGGTCACGCTTGTAGCGTGACAATGGAATTAATTTTGTACGTCACGTTGAAAACGTGACCTACATCGAAGGAGAGAGAATGAAATTAAAAGGCGCAGAAATTGTTTGGGAATGTTTGACCCGCGAAGGCGTGGAGGTTGTGTTCGGCTACCCTGGCGGCGCGAATATGCCGATCTATGACGCGATGCTGAATTACCCCGTGCATCATGTGTTGGTGCGGCATGAACAAGGCGCGGCGCACATGGCGGATGGATACGCTCGCGCGTCGGGGAAAGTTGGTGTGGCGATGGCGACCTCGGGTCCAGGAGCGACGAATCTCGTGACGGGCATTTGCACGGCGATGATGGATTCAGTGCCGACGGTTTTCATCACGGGTCAGGTGGCGGCGCATTTGATCGGCGGCGATGCGTTTCAGGAAACCGACGTGACTGGAATCACACTGCCGATCACGAAACATAATTATCTCGTGACTCGTGTTGAGGAAATTGCCGAGACCATTCGCGAGGCGTTTTATATCGCGCGCAGTGGAAGACCAGGTCCCGTGTTGATCGATATTTGCAAGAACGCGCAGATCGAATCGTGCGAGTTCGTTTTCCCTGAAGAAGTGAAACTGCCAGGCTATCAACCCGTTCTGCGCTCGTCGAAAAATTTGTTAGACCAAGCCGTGGGTTTGATCGAGCGGGCGAAGAAGCCGATCATTTTATGCGGGCATGGCGTGTTGATGTCGAAAGCCGAAGAGGCGTTGATGCAGTTCGCGGTCAAGACTCAAACTCCAGTGGCGAGCACGCTGTTGGGCTTGGGCGCGTTCCCCGCGTCGCATGAATTAAGTCTGGGCATGATGGGCATGCACGGCGAAGTGCATACGAATATGGCGATCCAAAATTCGGACTTGATCCTTGCCTTTGGGATGCGCTTCGACGACCGCGTGACTGGCACGTTGAAGACGTACGCGCCGCGCGCCAAAAAGATTCACATCGAGATCGATCCGTCCGAGATTCATAAAAACGTGTTTGTGGATGTGCCGCTGGTCGGCGATCTGAAAACTGTGCTGTGCGATCTGATCCCGCTGGTGGATGAATACGACCACGATGAATGGAAACAGGAGATCAACGGATGGAAAGCCGAAGCCGACGCGCGCAGTATTATGAATTGGGAAGACGACGGCAAGTTGCACGCGGCGCACATGGTCGCCGACATTTGGAAAGCCACAGATGGGAACGCCATCGTCACAACGGATGTCGGTCAACATCAGATGTGGGCGGCGCAATATTATTTTCTGGATAAACCGAATCGCTGGCTGACTTCGGGCGGCGCGGGGACGATGGGCTTTGGTCTCCCTTCGGCGATCGGAGCGTGGTTCGCGGCGAAGGATCAGGAAATTTGGGCGATCGCGGGCGACGGCGGATTCCAAATGACCGCCGCCGAGTTGACGACCGCCGTGCAAGAGGGCGCGAACGTCAAAGTGGCGATCATGAACAATCAATATCTCGGCATGGTGCGCCAGTGGCAGGAATTTTTCTTCGACAAGCGTTACTCGGCGGTGAACATGCTCACGCCCGATTTTGTGAAATTGGCGGAGGCGCACGGAGTCCCTGCGCGGCGGGTGACCAAGCCCGAGGAAGTCAATGAAGCGATTGAATGGGCGCGGAAGACTCAAGGTCCAGTAGTGCTTGAGTTCCGAGTCGAGCAGGAAGAGGCGGTCTATCCGATGGTTCCCGCAGGCGCGGCGTTGGATGAGATGATGCAGAGACCTGTGAAGGCGTGAGAGATACGAGTTGCGAGTTACGGGTTACAAGTGATCGGTGATCAGTAATTAGTAATCAGTAATTGGTAATTGGTAAGTGACGAAAGAGAATTGGAGAAGTAGAGAATGATGAACTACACATTTATTGCTTTAGCGGAAAACAAGCCTGGCGTGTTGAATCGGGTGACTTCGTTGTTTCGGCGGCGGAATTTCAATATCGTGTCGCTCAGCGCGGGGACGACGGAGAATCCCGAAGTGTCGCGCATGACCATCGTTGCGGAATGCCCGAACGGCGATATTGACGCGCATCGCATCGAGGCGAATTTATATAAGCTGGTCAATGTGATCGATGTGCAGGATGTGACGCATCAGTCCACCGTGATGCGCGATCTGGCGTTGATCAAGGTGCGAGTCGCGCCCGAACGCCGCGCGGAAGTGAACGGGCTGGCGGAAATCTTCCGCGCCCGCATCGTGGATGTGGCGGCTGATTCGGTCGTGGTCGAGATCACTGGCACGGAGGACAAGATCGAAGGCTTGATCGAGTTACTGCGCCCGATTGGGATCGTGGAAATGGTGCGCACGGGACAAGTCTCGATGACGCGCGGAGTCAACGATGGTGTGCGGAGGATCGGGATGAATGGGCATGCGCAGGTGATGGAGATGGCGGAGATGACGCCGTAGGGAGTAGACACGTAGACACGGAAACAGGTAGACACGTTACGTGATGCGAGTTACGTGTTACGAGTTGCGTAATTTGTAATTGGTAAATAGTAATTCGGTGGTCGAGTAGTCCCGCGCGTGCTGAGCGGAGCGATAGCGAAGACGAAGCATCGCGGGACGTATCGAGACCACCACGCCGTAGAACAACTCTTGTTACAAAAGTTTGTATGCGGACATGTGGTCTCGATACGGGCTTCGCCCTACTCGACCATCGATATATAAAATTAACTAGGAGTAATCATGGCAAAAATAAATTTTGGCGGTGTGGAAGAGGACGTGGTGACGCGCGATGAGTTTCCGCTGGAGAGGGCGCGGGAGGTATTGAAAGATGAAGTGGTGGCGGTGCTGGGGTATGGCGTGCAGGGTCCCGCGCAGGCGATGAACATGCGCGACAACGGCATCAAGGTGATCGTCGGTCAGCGCGAGGGGACGAAGAATTGGGATAAGGCTGTGGCAGATGGCTGGGTGCCAGGCGAGACGTTGTTCTCTGTGGAAGAAGCCGCGGAGAAGGGAACCGTCGTTCAATATTTGTTGTCGGATGCAGGTCAACGTTCGCAGTGGTCGAAGATCGTTGAAAGTTTGAACGAAGGCGACATGCTGTATTTCTCGCACGGATTTTCGGTCACGTTCAAGGATGATACGGGCGTCATCCCTCCGCCGCATGTGGATGTGGCGCTCGTCGCGCCGAAGGGGTCGGGTCGCAGTGTGCGGACGAATTTTCTCGACGGTTCGGGGATCAACGCGAGTTTTGCAGTCCACCAGGATGCGACGGGTAAAGCCAAAGAGCGGACGATCGCGTTGGGCATTGCCATCGGCGCGGGATATTTATTCCCGACGACATTCAAGAATGAAGTGTACAGCGACCTCACAGGCGAGCGCGGCGTGTTGATGGGCGCGTTGGCTGGCGTGATGGAAGCGCAGTACAACGAACTCCGCAAGAACGGACATTCCCCGTCTGAAGCGTTCAATGAAACGGTGGAAGAGTTGACGCAGTCGTTGATCCGTTTGGTCGGGCAGAACGGCATGGATTGGATGTACGCCAATTGCTCCACTACCGCCCAGCGCGGCGCGTTGGATTGGAAGGATAAATTCCGCGATGCGGTTGCGCCTGTGTTCAGCGATTTGTACAAGAGCGTTACGTCAGGCAACGAGGCGCGTATCACACTCGAAGCCAACAGCAAGCCCGATTATCGTGAGACGTTGGATAAAGAACTCGCCGCGATCCGTGATTCGGAAATGTGGAAGACGGGCGCGGCGGTGAGGTCGTTGAGACCTGAGAATTGGAAGAAATAATTTGTAGGTCACGTTTGTAACGTGACTGGTGAAATAACATGATATGTCACGCTACAAGCGTGACCTACGGGAGTTGACCATGACAACAAATAACTACGTTAAGATCTTCGACACGACATTAAGAGACGGCGAGCAATCTCCAGGGGCGACGATGACTTCGGCGGAAAAGTTGGAGGTGGCGCGGTCGCTGGCGATGATGGGCGTGGATATCATCGAAGCGGGATTCCCTGCCGCCTCGCCCGACGATTTGGAAGCCGTCAGACGGATAGCAGTTGAGGTGGGCAACCCAGCCTCAAGTCAGGATGAGATGCGTGTTCCAGTCATCGCGGGGTTGGCGCGGGCGAATAAATCCGATATTGAAAAAGCGTGGGAGGCGGTGCAGTCCGCGAGGCGTCCGCGCATCCATACGTTTTTGGCGACGTCGCCGATCCACATGAAGCACAAGTTGAAAATGGATCCCGAAGAGGTGGTGGCGCGCGTGTCTGAAATGGTGGCGTATGCAAAAAGTTTTTGCGACGATGTGGAGTTTTCGCCCGAAGACGCGGGGCGCTCTGACCCAGAATTTTTGTATGTGGTGTTGGGCGAGGCGATCAAGGCGGGCGCGACGACGTTGAATATTCCCGATACGGTTGGTTATACAACGCCCGATGAATTTTATGCGTTGATTGACGGGATTATCAAACACACGCCAGGGATGCACGACGGTATAACGATCTCGGTTCATTGCCATGACGATCTGGGGTTGGCGACTGCAAATACTTTGGCGGGCATTCGCGCGGGGGCTCGGCAAGCCGAAGTGACGATGAACGGAATCGGCGAACGCGCGGGCAACACATCGCTCGAAGAAGTTGTGATGGCGTTGAAGACTCGTCATCCCGTTTTTGATCTGGAGACGGGCATTGAGACAAAACAAATTTCGCGCGTGAGCAAGTTGGTGAGCAATTACACGGGCATCGTTGTGCAACCGAATAAAGCCATCGTCGGCGCGAATGCGTTTGCGCATGAGGCGGGTATTCATCAGGATGGAATGTTGAAACACCAGACCACCTACGAGATCATGCGCCCCGAAGATGTGGGCGTGAATCAAACGAAGTTGGTGTTGGGAAAACATTCGGGTCGTCACGCGCTTCGCACGCGGCTGGCGGAGTTGGGTCATTCGCTCGATGAAGTGGAACTCGATAAAGCTTTTGCGCGCTTCAAAGAATTGGCAGACCGCAAGAAGGTGATCGTGGATGCGGATTTGGAAGCTTTGATCGCTGACGAATTTTATCGTCCGCGCGATGTGTATCTGCTCAACGATATGCAGGTCACCTGCGGGACGATGGGCATGCCGACTGCAACCGTTCGCCTGCGCGGACCCGATGGCGCGGTTCACACGCAAGCCTCTGTCGGCACGGGTCCAGTGGACGCGGTGTACAAAGCCATCAACGCCATCGTCAATGTGCCGTGCGAGTTGCTTGAGTTCAACATCCACGCCATCACCGAAGGCATTGACGCGCTCGGCGGAGTCACTGTCCGCATTCAAGGCGCGGACGACCACACCTCGATGGACGCGCAAAGCGAAGCGCATTATCCGCGCGTGTACGGCGGTCACGGCGCGGACACCGACATCATCGTCGCCAGCGCGAAGGCGTATATCAACGCGGTCAACAAACTCATCATCGCGCAGACCGAGTCGCATGAGAGGGTGGTGAATGATTTTGGGGTGATGTTGGGATAAAAAAAGAGAATTGGAGGATTAGAGAATTAGAGACTAGAGACTGGAGACTAGTCTCGAATCTCCAGTCTCTAGTCTCTGCAAAAAGGA
>WBZY01000179.1_pt1 | contig 56931 bp, 75 predicted proteins | sample 5204191 | NCBI WGS metagenome assembly WBZY01 (sample SAMN12344363, study PRJNA552823) | activated sludge metagenome | biome: Activated sludge suspended growth; feature: Anammox Sidestream; material: Wastewater; isolation source: activated sludge from anammox sidestream of wastewater treatment...
GTCAGGGCCTGCATCTCTTGTCGCATCGAGCGCATCTCGGCGAGGAGCTCGGTGAGCAGCTGCTCGGTCAGGCCGCCGGGGGGCGGCGCTCCAGGGCTTCCACCCGGGCCCGCAGCTCGAGCACCAGCTCCATGGGGGCCGCCCTGGCGATCTGGTTCTCCACCGCCTGGAGCATCGCGTCGAAGCGTTGCTCGGTCAGGCGCATGCGTCCCTCCACCTGTCTCAGGCGCTCGGCCACGTCCGCGAAGCCCTGGTCGACCGCCTTGCGCAGCGTCTCGACCGAGTCGGCTGTCGCCCCCATCATCTTCCAGGTCATCTGGAAGTCGCTCGTGATTTGCTCGCGCATCAGGCGCAGCTCCGTGTTGTCCATTGCGTCCCTCCAACAGCTCGATGAGCCGGCTCTGGCCGGCGAGCAGCTCGGCCGTGCTGGTGAGCAGCTGCTCGCTCAGGCCGCCGGGGGGCGGCGCTCCAGCTCTCTCAGCCTTCTCTCGTGGTCCACCATTCCCGAGCCCAGCTCTTGCACCAGCTCCCTCAGGTCCTGGAACTCCTCCTCCAGGTTGGTGAGCCGTTGGCGCACGGCCACCTCCTGCTCGAGCAGGGCCAGCTTCACCTCGTCGAACGCCTTCTCGATTCTCCCGCGCTGGACCGCCATGACGGTCATCAGGTGCTCGTGGTCGCGCCGCGTCCTCTGCTCCAGCCGCGCCAGCCGCTTCTCCAGCCGCTCTGCCCAGTCCATCTCCATTGCGTCCCTCCTCTGGCCCCCCGCTGTCCACCCGGCCCGCCAGCCAGTCCATCGACACGCCCAGCACCTCGGCCAGGCGCTCGAGGTTCTCCACCGTGATTCTCTGACGCCCAGCTTGCCTCTTGACACGTAAGCAACAATGACCTATCCTGTGGGTAACATGAAGCTACGCTCAGAATGGTCATGAGAATTCGGGGCTGGATGAAGCGCCTGCGCGAGACAGCCGGGCTGACCCAGGCTGTCCTGGCCGAAAGGATCGGGGTAGACCGGGTGACGGTGACGTGCTGGGAGTCCGGCTCGCGCTCCCCCTCGCGGGAGAATGCCTACGCGCTTGCGCGGGTGCTCGGGCCCGAGGTGCACGTGCACCTGGCCGCCGAGGAGCTGGCCGACCCACCCTCCGGCGAGGAGGTGGCCTGACATGAGACCTGACATCACGGACCAGGGCGCTTCGGCGCACCAGCCCGCCAGCCCCGTCGAGGGGAATTCAAGCGCGAGCATGGATCGATTCTTCCTGGAGCTGGCTGAATTGAGCTTGCGCTACCAGGTCGTTGTGACACACATTCTGGTGCGAGGCACAGACGAGACGCTTTATGACGCCAATTCCAATCGGCCTGGCATTCTTCGTGGGTCCTTTCCCAAGACTTTCACTGCGGGGGAAGACGCTTGATGACTTCCTTCAGCAACTTCTCGAGTTCGTCCAGCCGCTTTAAGATGCGCTCTTCTGCCGTTTGGACCCGGCCCCTGATCGTGTTGGCTACACTCTGGTTGTCCAAAGTTCTACCTCGTTTCGCGACTATTTTGGCGCCCCCGTCGGGCGAGGAGGTGGCCTGACATGCCTGAGCTCAACCAGGCCCAGATGGATTTCTTGCAGGCGTTGTCGTCGTTCGCGCGGGAGCACGGCTGCACGTTCGGGAGCCCAGAGCGCTGGGGGCGTGAGCGAGCTGGGATATTCTGCGTCCATGTACCCGTTCTGAAGCTCGGCCTGATCCTGACTTGTGATGACATTCCCGGGCGCTTCACGCTGAAGGAGTGTCGCACGGTCCGGATTGGATACCGTCCCGAATCTGAGCGTCGTAGCGAGTGGTCAGTCGAGTGAAGGAGTTGCTTACTTCCTCGCCTTCTTCCCGCCGGTTTTGGCGTCCCTTGACATCACGGATGTCCTCGCCTGCTTGCCACCGGTCAAAAAGCTTGCCGGCGGCGAGCCAACTCGCCTTCACCAGTGCCAGGTCGTTTCGGACAAGCTCGAGCTCACTGAGAGCTCGGTCCAACTTTGTCTCGATGTCATCTGTGTTCGCGGTGTTATTCAGCAACGTTTTGCCCTCCTCGGTTCCTCTGGAAGTCACTGCCGGGGAGTTATCCGAGGGGGGCATTCTTCCCACCGAACAGGTGGGCGAAACTCTGGTCCCGAGCCCTGAAGCGGACTCTCTGGGCGGTGACCCCCCCCGACGTTCGGAGGGTCCACTTGAGGGCTCGGGTCGCGCAGGGTTATCCGAGGAGGGCTCTCTTCCCGCCGAACAGGTGGGCGAAACTTCGGGGGGAGGTGCGGCCGATGGGTAGCCCGGTCACGCGCCACAAGCGACGCGAGCTTGACCCGTGGATGTCCAGCTCGGAGGCGGCTGCGCACTGCGGCCTGACTCAGGACACCATCCGCAGCGCCGTCCAGCTGCGCGAGCTGACCTACCGACGCGAGACACGGCGCGACGGGTCGGAGCGCGGGCGGATCTACATCCGGCTGAGCGAGCTCGAGCGCTGGTTCGCCGCCCGCACCATCGAGGAGCGAAGACTGTAGATGATCGTGACCCGACTCAAATGCGACCTTTGCCGCGTCGTGTCCGGCCCGGTCGACCTCACGGCTCCCAGCCCCCTGCCAGCCGGCTGGGGCGCAGGCGTGGCCTGGGCGGACAACCACTACGAGCACCTCTGCGCCGGGTGCATGATCTGCCTGACTGCTGACAGGGAGGAAAGGAGAGCTCTGGCTGATGGGTAGCGAGCACGAGAAAAAGCCGAAGAAGAATCGGGCTACGGAAGCGCTGCTGGTCTTGCTCAAGCATCTGGAAGGTCGTCTGGAAAAATCGCGATCTTCAGACGAGAGACGTCTTCAATCAATGTTCCGAGAAGCTGGTCATACCATACGCGCTGCCTTATCAAAGCTCCAGCAAGAATCCTCAGTCCTTCCCGAAGGATCGTTGGATCCGGAGGACGATTCAGATCCTTCTCAAGCACAAGGGTCAGCATCCGCACGACCTCCTGTGCCTCTGCGTGAGCGAGGCTCTCTTTCCCACCAAACTGAGGTTCGAAGTGGAAGGCTCCTACTTTTTTTGAGCCGGTGCTTGAACGTTCGTCAATTGTTCGACTGGAGGACTGCCCATGACCGCTCTCACTGAGATGCTCCACGAGGAACGGATGGCACCGTGGGGAACGGAGCGCGTCTTCATGGCGGCCGTGCTCTTCATGGCGGCCTTGCCTGAGAAGCTGCGTCAGCCGGCGCTCGACGCGGCCAACCAATGGCCTGACGTCGATGCCAAGGATGTCCCTGGAATAATTGCAGCCCTTGAGCGGGCGGGCAAAATGAAGCTCACCGGAGGAACCGGTGGTTAATCGGGCCGGCCACGAGCCGGAACCGGCAATCGTCTGGAGCCGCTCCCCAAGCTCCAGATCGGCGCTGCTGGCACCAGTGCCTGGAGGCCGCGTTGGAACCGCCCGGGTCAGGTTTGACCGCATCTCCTGCCTGACCCGGGCAGGACGCCCCCGTTATCGGAGGGTCTGCTGATGGCCGCGCTCGTGATGAGCCGGGGAGAAAGAGTTCCGGGGCTCCCGGCAGGCGAGTATGGGGGTGCGATCCAATGCCGCCTGCTCGGGAGCCCTGCAACCTACCAACTGGGAGGTAAATTCAGGTGAGAGTAGCTTCTTTCCTTTGTCAGGCTGGTGCAGTGTGAGCAGTGTTCTGATTGAGCCCCCGGTCGTACAAGTCGAGCCTCACGAGCTGCTGCTGCTGCTCGAGTCTCGTAGCCGCCAGCTCGAGCAGTGGCTGTACAAAGTCTACTCCGCTGCCAATACCCAGGACGCGGTCACGCTGACCACGGGCCGAGCGTGTCTGAGCAATCTGGGGCTGCTCATCGACCAGCTGCTCGAGCAGCTGCAGAGGCTGCACGGAGAGCAAGAATGAAGACGCGGGTGCCAGGACCGTACCTCATCTGGATCCAGATGATCCGCATCCTCGTGCCGGGCTCGTCTGTCGACCTGACCCTGGCCATGCAGGCCAGGTTCCCCGAGCTGATGCGAGAGTCCGGGCTCCTTCGGACGCTGGACGGGGTCGAGCGGCCGCACCGCTGGTTGGTGTGCCCTTGCACCGGAGAGATCCTCGACCCGAGCTACGAGAACGGGCTCGCGCTGGGCAGCTACCGGGCCACAGGGGAGCGGACACGGCGACCGCTCGACCCCCCGGTCCCGAGCCTCCTCTCGGGCGTGCTGCCGTGATGGTGCACCCCATCTCCTCCGTGGTCGACCCCCGCGAGCTGCCCCTGCTGCTCGAGCACCGCGGTGTCGCCCTGGGCGACTGGCTCATGCGGGTGGTGCGGGCGGTGCAGGTGCAGGACCGGACCACCGTGTGCCAGGGCCAGGAGCAGATCCGTGAGCTGGCCCACCTGGTCGACCAGGTGCTCGACCAGCTGCTCGACCGATGGGAGCCGGGTCAGGTCCACCACTGGCCGGCCCTGCTCCTCATCCAGGAGGAAGCCGTGCTGGAGGTCTGGGTGCAGCGCGACGTCGAGAGCCAGCCCGCCAAGGTAGGCGGACTGGTGCAGGACGCCGGGGGATGGTGGCGGTCGGTCGAACAGCTGGCCTGGCCGGTGAACGCTACCCAACCCGAGGAGGCCGCCCGTCAACTGCTCCGGGGGCTGGGCGAGGCCGCCGCCGGCAACGTGCGCCGGGTGGGAGGGGCCGCGTGATCGTGCAGGGCTATCTCCTGGGCTTCGAGCTGGGAGCACCGAGGTGTCCCTGCCCGGCCTGCGCGCGCTGCCGGAGGCTGGCGGCACGACGGGCCTGCTCGAGGCAGTCGGGCCGGGCACGGCACCGGATAAGTTTGCGGCGCGTCGGCGCCAAACACAGGAAGGTGGGATGACGATGGGAGTCGTTTTGAACGTGGAGAGCCTGACCGAGCAACTGACCCGCTACGTCCAACGGGCCGAGGCGCTCGAGGAGGAGAAGCTGGCGGTCGCCGCGGCCCTGCGCGAGACCTACGCCCAGGCCAAGCTCGAAGGGCTGGACGTCTGGGCCCTCAAGGAGGTCATCAAGCTCCGCAAGATGGATCAGGATGACCGCCTGGAGCGAGAGGCCACGCTGCACGCCTACATGGAGGCGCTGGGGCTGTTCCGTGAGCTCGCAGGCGGTGGAGTGTGAGGCGCCGCGTCGGAGACGTGACCCTCCGTGTCGCCCTGCTGGTCGGGTCCGGCTGGGTGGCCCTGTGCCTGGTGCAGTGGGAGCTCATTCGCCTGGGCTGCCCGCTCAGCCTGGCCGCCGCGTTGCTGGTGCTGGCCTGCGCGGGCTGGCGCAGGCTCGCCTGCTGGCTGATCGAGCTGGCCGACTCTCCGCTGGGAGGGCGATGATGCCACAGCACGACCTGCCGCCCTGCGTGACCGAGCAGCAGCTCGCCGAGTGGGAGCGCCTCCTGTCCGCCGTGCCGCGTGAGTGGACGCTCGAGCCGGAGTCGGACGGTTACTGCCCGTGCCCATTGTGCGACGGCGAGGGGTTCGTGGCTCCCTCGACCTACGATCCCACTGGCCCTGTCCCCTGGGCGACCTGCGTGCAGGTCTACGGGATAGGGGATGACCTGACCAACACGGAGGCGTTCTTCCGGGCCGTGCCCGTGATGATTCCCACGCTGATCGCCGAGGTGCGCAGGCTGAGAGCTGAGCCGCACCTGGCGAGTGGGAGGGCGATGTGATCTACCAGGTCTGGTGCCCCGATTACCACGAGGAATCCGATGCGCTCAAGATTTTTGCCGACTCTTACAGCGAGGCGGTCGAGGACTTCTGCCATCACCAGCACGGCCGAGGCAACTACGAGTACGCCAACGGGGGCGTGAGCGAGGTGCTCGCCCGCGTGGAGGGTCAGGCGCCGCGCCGCTTTGAGATAGAGGTATCCATCCGGCCGGTCTTCCTCGCCCGAGAGGTCACTCCCAGGTGACCGGGCTCCTGCTGGCCTGGCTCCTCCTCCAAGTGCTGCCGCCGGCGTCAGTACCAACTGGCGCACGTCCCGGGGCCTCCGCCCCGGCATACCCACCAGGCGACCCGCTCGTTGGCCTCGTGCGGCACGCCTGGAGCGCCCCGCGCCCCCCGTGATCAGGACGCCTTCATCGCCGCCCCTGCCTTATTCTGCCCTATTCCGAGGGCTGTAAATGCCCTCGCAAGCTACTGCTTTATCCAAAAGGAGAGACCCATGGCAAGCCCCCAGAGAGAGAACGGCTGGGCGCCGATCCCCTACGCCCTGACCGACGACCACCTGCTGACCTCGTTGCGCGAGTCCAAAGTGCTGCTGCTGGCCGTGCACGAAACCCATGGCTTCCGGCGCGAGCAAGCCGAGCTGCAGCCGCAGTACCTGGCCCGGCAGACCGGGCTCCACCTGGTGGACGTGCGCCGGACTCTCGGCAGACTCGAGGAGCGTGGCCTGCTCGAGCGCCTCGACGGCGCGCTCTACCGGGTGCACGTCCCGCTGAGCGACGGGTGGTGGCAGCTGGCGGTCGAGCTCGTCAAGGTGCTGGCCTACGCCCCCCTCCGGTGGCAGGTCTGGCGGGTCGTGTTCTACGTGGCCCGCCTCACCTACGGGCGGGAGGGACAGCGAGCGACCGAGGCGCCGCTGGCGGCGAGCTATCTGGCGAGTTGGACAGGGATGGACCCCCGCGATGTCCGGGCAGCCCTGGCGGAGGCCGTCCAGCTGCGCGTCCTGACCTGCGTCCGCCAGGGCCGTGGGCGGGGGTCGAACGTCTATCGCTTCCAGAAGGACTACGAGGCCTGGCGGGTGTGGTCGCGCGATCGGAGCCCGGGGGAAATTCTGGGGCAAATCCGCCCGGCCAAAGGGGTGCGAATCGCCCCGGGCGCCAAGCGAATCCCCCCTAGCTACGAGTGCGAATCCCCCCTAGCTATGGGGTGCGAATCACCCCTACAGTACAAGATCCCTTGTAAAAAAAGAAACCATCCCCCCCTACCCCCGGAAGAAATGTCACTGCCGGCTGACGCCGGCCAATCCCGGCAAACGGACACCCCGCAGGTGGGGGCTGTCGCCCCCACCGAAACGGCACGGCCTGTCGGCCACCTTGACGAGGCAGCTGCTGAGAACGCGGCTGTCGCCGCGGAACCAGCTGACGTCCCAGCCGAACTTTCAAAGCCGGCTGACGCCGGCGCGGGCGGGCGGGATTTTGTAGCTGATTCCAATTCCTCGTTGCCCCAACCCGCTGGGGCAACGAGGGAGGAGCGCCACCTCCCCCTCTCTGGCCAGGCCCCTGAGGAAGCTTCGTCGGACTCGTTCGGCTTGAATTCTTCCGCGGCGGCCGCGGACTCGGTGACAGACCTGGCCACCTGGGTGCTCTCCTGGATGCGCCGACTCGGTTGGCCGGGCGCTCAGGAGGTAGAGGACGAGAACCGGGCCGAGGTGGAGCGACTGGGCGCTCTGCACGGCATCGACGCCCTGAGCGCAGGTCTGCGGGAGTGCCTCCTGCAGACCTGGCACGAATGGCAGGTCGGGGAGGCCAGGTACCCCGGCAAGGTGCTGCTGCCCTGGACCTGCCCGCGCACCGGCGAGCTTCGCGCAGGCAAGCTCGAGCTGCACGTGGTGGCCGCGGCCGCCCTCAGACCAGACCAGATGCACGCCTACCGCTGGCCTCGTCCGGCCAGGATGCCCCGGGTCGAGCTGTCCCCCCCCGACTTCCGGGGGACCCCGCTCGACCGGAGGCCCTCAGCACCTCAACGTGTCCCGGAGCCAGTCTCGGTAGACTACGTGACCCGGCTCCGGGCCCTGGAGCCAGCCGAGCTGGACCGGAGGCGGGCTGTGGCCCGCCTGCCGGAGAACGTGCCGAGCTACCTGTCGCCGCGCCTGCGCCAGGGCTACCTGTCGGATGACTCCGACCTCACCCTGCTCGGCTGGATGGCCGAGCAGCTGCGCCGGGAGTCCGAGGGCCAGCTGGTCCACGAGGTGCACCGACCTGTCCATCCCCTCCAGGTGTCCAGCGGGCCAGCCGCTGACCCTGCCCGCTGGAGCAACGCCCGCCGTGGCGCTCAGAGCCCGATTAACGAGGAGGTGTCCCCATGAACGCCACCGCCAAGATGATGCCCCTGGACAGTCTGCGCGAGCATCCCCGGGCTGGCCTGGTGCCAGAGATGAGGGCCAACGAGCTGGCCGAGCTCGAGGCGGACATTCGCGCTCGCGGTGTGCAGCTACCCGTCCACGTCGTGGAGGCGGACGGGCTCTGGCAAATCCTGGACGGGCGCCATCGCTTCCGATGCGCCAGGGCCGCGGGCTTGCACGAGATTCCGGTCTTCGTGGTCGAGCTGGGTGGAGAGGGTCCCGTGGAGTACATGCTGCGCCAGGCCCTTCTGCGTCGCCAGTTGACCGACGACCAGAGGGCCGCCCTGGCCGTCGAGCTGCAGAAGCAGTTGCGCCAGCAGGCGGTGACCGAGCGGGCTCAACGCGGGGGACAGGCCTCGGCCCGAGGGCGGGCTGGGGAGAGCTTGTCGGGCAGGTTGCCCGACAAGCTCGAGGAGGACGAGGAGCCATGGCTGTTCCAGCCAGAGTCCGACGCCCCTGAGGTGGACCCGGGCGCGCCGCTCGAGCAGAGCTTCGCTGCTCGAATGGGCCAGGCAGGCACCGCCGATGAAGGGCGCAGGATCATCCGCGAGCACGAGACTGCGATCAACGCCCTGGAGGTGGCTCTCGGCCTTGAGCCGTCGGTGGGTCAGCAGCCGGGTGGTGGTTCTAGAGGATTTTCCACGTTGACTGCTGTCGAGCGCCGCGCGATGGTCAAGCGGGCCATACGGGCGGATGCCGCCGTGGGTGAGAGACTCCGTGCGCTGGTGGAGGACGGGCTCGCTATGGAGCCACCCTGGAAAGCGCTCTTGACCGCTGAGTACGAATCGCGCCATGGCGGGCCTGTGAAGCGCGATTCGCGCCGGGAAGCTGCCGTGGCCGTGGGGCTTCCCCCGGAGAGTCGCAAGCTTCGTGACGCGGCGAAGCTGGACAAGCAGGCCCCCGAGCTGCTGGAGAAGGTGAAGTCCGGGGAGATGAGTCTCAGGGCGGCCCGACGCGAAGTCAGCCAGATTGAGACCCAGCAGCTGGCCGAGCTGGCTACGTCGGTCCGGGAGACAGACGAGCTTCTAGCCCCAACCGTCTTGTCGCTCGACGAGCTGGGCCAGGAGGAGCCCTTTGACCTGGTGCTCTACAGCCCGCTCGGGTGGTCTACACTCGAGGACAAGGTCGCTTCTGCCATCAAGCCTCATCTGCACGCGAACAGCCAGCTGTTGCTCTTCGGCGGGGTCGGGGTCGTCCACGTGATGGACGCCCAGAAGTGGTGTGTGAAGCTCGGGATGGAGCCGGTCGGCGAGATTTACTGGCACAATCCGCGCGGCTGGGATAACTGCCCGCTGGATGGATATCCCCGTGACATGTCGCTGATCCTTTGGGCCGTCGGGCCCGGCCCCGAGAAAGGGACCTGGGACATCAAGGACATCAACTGGGGCGGCGAGCGACGGACCAGCCTCATCAGTGGTCACGGTCACGAGCACCTTCCGCGCGTTCCTCAGTGGCTGCTCCGCAAGATGCTCGAGCGCCACGCGTCCCCGGGGGATCGTGTGCTCGTACTGTGGGACAATCACGGGGTCCTGGCCTGCCAGCTTGTCCGGAATCCGATGACCCGGCCACGTGTCGACTCCCCCACCGAGCCGCCCCCGAAGCCCGATATCTTGAGTGAGTATCGTGAAAAAACCCAGAAGCACCGCGCTGAAGTGCTTGCAGCCTGCGAGCGCATTCTGAGCGAGCAGACGGTGACCAACAAGCAGCGCCTGATTCAGCTGGTAGCCAGTGCGCTCCGCGAGGTGCAAGAGCCGGTTCGGCACTGGATCGAGGGGCTCGAGCGGGACGGGCGCCTGGTCAAGGAATCGAGTCGGTCCCCGTTCCGCGTGGTCGTCGTGGCATGACCGAGGACAGCATTGTCCTGCCGCACAACATCGAGGCCGAGCAGGCCTGCCTGGGCGCCTGCCTCCTCGACCCCGAGGCCATCGACAGGGTGAGCGAGTCGCTCGACGGCCCCGGGGACTTCTATCGAGAAGCTCATCAGGAGATCTGGATGGCCATCGAGGCTCTCGCACAACGCCACCAGAACATCGATCTGATCACGACTTTCAACGAGCTGCGCGAGCGCGGCAAGCTGGAGATGTGCGGCGGCGCGGCCTACCTGGACATGCTCACGGCCATGGTGCAGTCCAGCGCCCACGTGACCAGCTACGCTCGCATCGTGGCCGACCGAGCCCTCGAGCGCCGGCTGATGCTGGCAGGCATGGCCATCATGCGCCTGGCCCTCGAGGGTGAGTTGGAAGCGGCCCAGAAGCTGGACCGCGCCGAGCAGGCCGTGTTCGACGTGGCTGACCGCCGGACAGGGGTGGAGCTCAGGCAGATCAAGCCGGTGCTCCAGGAGGCCTTTGACGGGATCTTCGAGCGCTTCAAGCACAAACAGCCTGTGACCGGACTGTCCACCGGCTTCCACGAGCTCGACCACCTGACGGCCGGGCTCCATCCCGGAAACTTCATCGTGGTCGCCGCCCGACCATCCATGGGGAAGACGGCCTTCTGCCTGTCGCTCGCCGAGAACGTGATCTGCAACCGGGCAAAGCCTGGCCGGGTGGCTCTCTTCTCGCTCGAGATGAGCGCGCTGGAGCTGGTCTCGAGGGTGCTCTGCTCGAACGCCAACGTGGACGCCCAGGACGCACGTCGCGGTTCCCTGAACGACCAGGACTGGCAGAGACTGAGCCGAGGCATGGGCACCCTGAGCGACGCCCCGCTCTACATCGATGACACCCCGGCGATCTCAGTCCTGGAGGTCAAGTCTAAATGCCGTCGACTGCAGAAACGCGTGGGTCTCGACCTGGTCATCATCGACTACCTCCAGCTGATGCGCGGGTCCGGTAAGACCGAGAATCGCGCGCAGGAGATCTCGGGGATCAGCCGGGGGCTCAAGGCCATGGCCAAGGAGCTGGGACTGCCCGTGATCGCCCTCTCCCAGGTGGGCCGCGGGGTAGAGGGGCGCCAGGACAAACGACCCTCTCTCTCGGACCTGCGCGAGTCCGGGGCGATCGAGCAGGACGCCGACGTGGTCGCCTTCATCTACCGGGACGAGTACTACAACCCGCACAGCGAGAAGGTCAACATCGCCGAGGTCATCCTGGCCAAGCAGCGGAACGGGCCGGTCGACAGCCTCGAGCTGGCCTTCGTGAAGCGGTATGCCAGCTTTCGAAATTTGGAGCGTTTGCCGGAGGTGATGGTGTGATGGCCACAACAGACCTGCCTACGCCTTCACGGTGGCCGAGTGGGATGCCCTCGACGGCAGCAAGGGGATCACCCTGCCCGCCGGCACCGAGCTCGCCCGCGCCCAGGTGCGCGACGATGGTGATGCTCGGCGAGCCCAACCCGGTGGTCTGGGACCTGCGGCCCGTGCTGGACCGCGAGATTCGCAAGAGATTGCCCGCGCTGCGGGCGGAGTTGGAGGCAGCATGACCCCACGCGTATGTCCGCGCTGCCGAATGCGGTTCACCCCGAAGCTGCGCGCCTACAATCAGGTTTACTGCAACAAGCGGTGCAAGGCCGCAGCCCGCTTGGACCGGGTCGTGGTGGCCGTCCTGCACGTAAAGGGCCGGCCGGCAAACCGATACTTCGCGCGCGACTCTTGGGGTGATTACGTGGCGTTCGAAGCGGCCGACATTCGCCTGTGGGCGGCGCGATGAAGCCAGGCCAGTGCCACGAGCCGGACTGCATCAACCACGCCGGGGACACGCGCCTGGACTTCTGCCGACGCTGCACTCCGCCCAAGCTCACGAGGGCTCGCCGAGTCTATGCTTGCGGCGCCTGCGGGTGGCCCATCTACCTGGGGGAGTTCTACCGCTCGGTCACCACGACGCCCTGGGATCACCCGGATAACGACGGGTTCTTCCGCTGGAAGTTCTGCCGGTTCTGCGACGAGTCGAGGCTGGTCTTCGACGTCTACGATGGCGAGTTCAACGAGGAGTTTCCCCTCACGATCCTGGAGTTCTATGCCAACCTGATGCCGGCCGGGCTGGGTCCCAAGCCGCTCAACCGCACCCCGGATGGGTGGTGGAGCAACTGGGACGAGTCCATATTGGGGTGGATGGACGACCTTCGCGAGTCGCGGGACGCAGCCTGGCTTGCGATTGAGGAGCCGCTCGTCACCGGGCTGGAGAAGATGCGCGAGCGTATTCGGACCCGGCAGGTGGTCAAATCGTGAGGCCCCTCGTCATCGACAACTTCGCGGGCGGTGGCGGCGCCAGCACCGGCATCGAGCAAGCGCTGGGCATCGTGGACATCGCCATCAACCACGACGCCGAGGCGATCGCCGGGTCTGGAGGATGGTCGCTTGAGCAACTGGCGCGACGTCACCCCGGCAGCACCCTGCAAGAACTGCGGCGCCATCAAGTGGTGCTCCCGATCCGAGGACGGGGCCCAGCGCTGCCAACAAGCCAACTGGCCGGGCGGCAAAGAATTTAAGGACCGGGACGGTGTTCCTTACTTCATGCACCTATATCGCCAGTTCTGCTCTTCCTCAGAATTGAATAATCCGCGCCTTCACTTGAAAATCCTTTCGTTAACAGCGACCAGGGGAAATTGTCGAACAGATATTCTAAGATGGCTACATGGGCACTGCACGGAAGGATATAAAAGGGGCTCCCGACAGATTATTCTACGGGGACAATCTCGACATTATGAGGAGATACCTCAATGAAGAAGAGGTAGACTTCGTCTACCTTGACCCCCCTTTCAATAGCCAGCAGGATTACAACGTTCTCTTCCAGGAGCGAGATGGAAGTCGGTCCGCTTCTCAGATTGTTGCTTTCGAGGACACGTGGCACTGGAATCAGGAGTCGGAACGGATCTACCTCGTGATGGTCGAGACGGGAGGGCGGTTGGCCGATGCGCTGCAGGCATTCCGAGCCTACCTTGGTGAGACCGACATGATGGCCTATCTCTCCATGATGGCCCCACGACTCATGGAACTGAGGCGGGTCATGAAGCGTTCGGCCTCGCTCATCCTTCATTGCGATCCCACCTCTTCACACTACTTGAAAATCCTCCTGGACTCCATCTTTGGGCCTGAGAACTTCAGGAACGAGATCATTTGGCAGCGCACGACGGCTAAGGCCCTGATGACCCGCAATCTCCCTACGAATCACGATGTGCTTCTCTGTTACAGTAAGAGCGGTGAGCGAAAGTGGCATAGTGATGCCGCCTTTGCGCCTTACGATCTCGACAACCTGGATGCGAAAACACGCTCCAAGTACACGCAGGTCGATGGTGAGGGTCGGTTGTACCAATTGACCGACCTCACCAACCCCAACCACGACAGGCCGAATCTCACATATGAGTTCCTCGGATTGCGCAGAGTCTGGCGCTGGACCCGGGAGCGAATGCAGGCTGCCTACGAATCTGGCCTCGTCGTACAACCGAGGCCAGGTGCGGTTCCAAGACTGAAGCGCTACCTGGACGAGCAACGCGGGAAGCCCCTGGGTGACGTGTGGACGGACATCCCGCCTCTGAACTCTCAGGCGCGAGAGCGCCTCGGCTATCCTACTCAGAAGCCAGAAGCCCTCCTGGAGCGCCTGCTCGCGCTGTGCACCGACTCCGGCGACGTCGTCCTCGATCCCTTCTGCGGGTGCGGCACAGCCGTCGCGGTCGCCCAGAAGATGGAGCGCCGATGGGTAGGTATCGATATCACTCACCTCGCCTTCAACCTGATCAAGTACCGCCTGAGCGATGCCTTTGGGGCAGACGTCAGGTATGAGGTCAAGGGGGAACCAGTGTCTCTCCCGGACGCAGAACGTCTCGCAGAAGAGGATCGTTACCAGTTTCAGCTCTGGGCCCTCGGGAAGGTCCACGCCAGACCTGCGGAGTTGAAAAAGGGTGCTGACCGCGGCATCGACGGGCGGCTCTTGTTCCACACGGACGGTCGACGAACCCACCAGATCATTTTCTCTGTGAAGTCCGGGAAGCTGAAAGGTCATGAGCTCAGGGATCTGCGAGGCGCGGTCGACCGGGAGAAGGCTGACATCGGGGTCCTCATCACCCTTCAGGCACCAAGCAAGAAGATGCAGATTGAGGCGGACGCCGGCGGCTACTTCAAGTCACCCTGGTCGGCTCACCCACGGCTGCAGATTCTGACCGTCGCCCAGCTGCTGGCCGGAAAACAGGTCAACATGCCACCCAGACGGCAGGTCGAAGCGACCTTCAGGAAGGCGCCCCGCGTGGCACGTAAGGGATACCGGCAAGGCAAGCTTTTCGGATAGCGTACCGGAAACGACCGTTTTAGGTACGGCCAGCCACGCTCTCTGTTCGCGAATGTGATCGCGAACAGAACCCGCGAACAAGCAGCGATCGGACACAAAACCCCCCTTAGATCATGAAGGGGAGTGTTCCATGCGCGTAATCGGCTACATCCGGGTGAGCACTGAGGAGCAGGCTGCTGGGGGCACGAGCATGGGGGCTCAAGCTGCCAAGCTCAAGGGCTATGCCCAGCTCTATGAGCACGACCTGGTCGACCTGGTCGAGGACCCCGGGGCAAGCGCCAAGACTCTCGACCGCCCAGGTCTGCGCCGCGCGCTCGCGATGCTCGAGCGCGGCGAGGCGGATGGGCTGCTGGTGGCCAAGCTCGACCGCCTGACCCGATCGGTGCGCGACATGGCCCACCTGCTCGAGCCAGAGCTGTTTGGCGGGCGCTTCGAGCTGCTCTCGGTCGAGGAGCAGTTGGACACGCGGACGCCGGTGGGACGGCTGGTCATCAACATCCTGGCCGCCGTCTCCCAGTGGGAGCGCGAGGAGATCGGAAAGAGGACGCGCACCGGCCTCCAGTTCCTGCGGTCCCAAGGAGTGCGACTGGGAGCGCCAGCGACCGACGACCCGGCGGTCATCGCTCGCGTGCTCGAGCTGCGTCGAGATGGCCTGAGCTATCGGGAGATCTGCGGCGTGCTCACCGCCGAAGGATGGCCGACGCTGCGGGGCGGGGCCTGGAGCACCAGTGTCGTGAAGCGGATCATCGACCGCCACGGAGGAACCGCCGATTTTGTCGCTTAATTTATACAATCGTGATGTTTGTGCCAAATCTGCTGGGAGGGGAGTTTGACGGGGAGCCGCAAGAGGCGCCACCGGGTCTCGGGTCGAGCAATGTCTCCCTGTCTCAATCCGAGACGATCGTCTGCAAAGCCGCCACCCAGGGCCGCAGCCTGCACGGCCGGGATGAGCCGGTCTACTACCGCCTGCGAACGTTCGAGACCGTGACGGGTCTCGTCGTGCAATTCGTCTGGGACGGGATCTGCCTCGCCCGTCTCAGCTACCGCTAGACAACCGCCACACCGACCAGACACGCTCTTCAGCCGCGCCCCCACCAGGGCTCGGCTTTCTTGTCCCCCCGGAAACTCAATTGGAGGTTCTCGCATGTCACAGCACCTGGCCGAAGCAGAGCTGGTGGAAGCCCACCTGAAGGTCGCACATGAAGCCCTGAAAGAATCCGAGCGCCGCTTTGAGGAGGCTCGTGCCGCCTTCGAGACCCACTGGCCGAAGGGGGATCATCGCTGGTGGCAACCCTCAGAGCGGACGGAGTTCGACGAGGAAGCCGCGCTGGAGGTGCTCCCCGGCGAGTGCTTCGACCTCAAGCTGAACAAGAAGAAGTTGGACGCGCTGGTCACGCTCGGCAAGGTGAGCGAGGAGAAGGTGGCAAGTTGCAGCCGGAAGAGGCAGCACTGGGCCCTGGTCATTCGATGACAGGACCGCTCCCACCCGAGCTGCTCCGTTGCCCGAAGTGTAGCGCCCCTGCTCACCGACTGGAGCTCATGGGCGGCACGCACGTCCGGTGCCTCGAGTGCCGGGCAGAGTGGCCGCGTGCATCCCGCGCCCGGATAGAGATTCGCTACAAGGTCGACTACGCCGCCTTGCATCCCTCCATCCACTGGCAGTCTATCTACGGCCCGGCTCACGGGGAGATGCCCCCAAACCCGCTCCTCGCGATTGAAGCCCTGGTGGACTGGCAAGCTCGCGGGCGCACCCGCCGACGGGATTGTGGTGCCTGCCTCGGGTGGCTCCCCGGCCACGGGGAGACCAGGCGCCCGGGTGGGGACCATCGACCCGACCCGGGGCCAGGTGGGACGTGCGCCGGCTGCGCCCTCTCCTATCTCGATGCCGTAGACCCCATGGGCCGCGAGGTCCAGGAGATCCCCGCCACCTATCTCGCCTCCGGCACCAGGGCTGCTTACGTCGAGCTGCAGGACTATCCCCACCCTCCCGACCCCTGCGTGGTGCTCGACCTCGGCCGGGGCCCCATTACAGTCTACACTCGCCTGGCCTACTTCGAGCCAGTCGAGCCGCGCCGACGCCAGATCCTGGGCATGGTGACGGCAGAGCTGATGGCAGCCAACCGCCAGTCGGACAGGCCCAAGCTCCCGAGCCCAGGACCGACTCGAACCGCCGTCTTCGACGGACGGGCCTACACCAGCGATCACGGTGGGCGGCGCTACGCCCGCGAGTGGAATGCGGGGGGGTGGCTCGAGTCACCTGGCCGGAAGCCTTACGTGATCGAGGTGGTTTGAATGGGTCCATCGCCCCACCCATCCCTACCAGGTGGCCGCCTGGTGGCCCTCTGGTGCAGCGGGTGCCAGTCCTGGGACTGCACCGCCACGGCCTGCGGACTGCAGACCGTGGTCTGCCAGCCCTGCATCCGGACTTCAGACAACACGCGGACCCTGGTCCTGGCAGAACTGACCGCCAGGCAGCGGGCGGCTATGGAGCAGAGCCGCCTGCACACCGGAATCATCCCCGAGCGAGGGAGCCTCCCCGCATCCCGCCCCACCCTCCGGACCATCACCCCGAGAGCGAGAAGCGCCTGCTCGGCGGAGGGTCGGCCCCGGCTGCGCTCGGTCGGAGCAGACGTGAGCCGCGGACCCGGCCGGCCACGCGTCGGCAAGCTGCGCTCGTTCGCGTGCCCGGACGAGCTTTGGGCGGAGGCGGAGGCCGCGGCCGCGGAGGCCGGCATCCCGCTCAGCGAGTGGCTGCGCCAGGCGATGAAGGCAGCCCTGGAAACGCAAAAACGCCCCCGGCCGAAGCCGAGGGCGTAAGGCAACCGATGGGGGATCTGGCCGCCAAGCTGCGGGCGGCTCTGGAACAAGCAAGGTCTACTTTGGGGGCGGATTGCCAGGCGGTTTCCTGGGCTTGACGCCTTCACGAAGAGGGCCGTCCTTCGTTTTGGGGGGCGGGTTCCCCACCGGCTTCCTGGGCCTGGTCCCCTTTTTCGCAGCTCGTGGCGACTTGGGCATGAGAACCTCCTCGAAGGGCTTCCAGGCCGCGCTCCGAAAACACAGGTGCAAGCTGGAAGGTTCGGTCTCACGGCCGGGCTTTCTTCGCTTTCGGGGCATTGCCAAGACCGCCTGCTGTATACTATGGGGGAGGTGATCGAGTGGACAGCTTGACGGTAATCTTCCTCCTCCTGGTGCCCGGCTTCGTGGCCCTCGAGGTCTCCAACTTCTTCACGGCCCGAGCCAACAACCGGCTCTCTGAGCAGCAGCGGTTATTTGGAACAGCCTTACTCGGCGGACTCGTTCTGTTCGGCTATGCGGCCAGTAATGGCACGAGCCTCAAAGCCACGGTGGACGGCTTCACCGACCTCAACCGTGTCAACGAGTTTGCGCTTCTCTGGCTACTTATCACAGGTGTCGGCGTAGGAGTTGCCTGGGGCCTTTTCAAGACGGTTGGAGTCTGGATGCTCTACCAGCTCTGGCAATGGGTCTGTTCCCTGGTGGGCGCACCCGCCTATCTGGGCTACCGCCCGGTCATGGACTACGCGGTCGCCAAGATGAGCGGAAGGTGGGTCACCGTCTTCATGCTCGACGGTCGCTTCTTTATTGGCTCAGCCGAGGTTGCCGCCGACGTGGAAGGAGACCGCGCCCTGCTCCTGGAGGCCCACCGCCAGGGGTGGGAAGAGGTTGACGAACACGGCCGTCCAACCGGGGGGGTCCGCATCGAGGATTATCCTGAGGCTGAGCGCCCCTTCATGTACGTCCCAGCGGAGCAGATCAAGTTCATTCGCATCACCCCGCCCAACCCGAAGTTCTAGGCAGAGCGGCTTTATCCGGCCAGATGCTCCAGCCGCTGACGGGCTCGGGCCGTGTGCTCCTCGACCGCCGACAACTCCTCGAGCACCCCGCGCACCGCCACCTCGGCCGCGGGCGGGGCGGTCGACCGCCCCAGCAGATCGTCCAGGGACACGCCCAGCGCATCCGCCAGCTTCACGAACTCGGTCAGCGAGATACGGCTTCGCTCACCTCGTTCCCAGCGTGACAAGCTAGAGAGGTGGACCTTCGCACGCCTGCTCAATTCTGCTTGGGACCAGCCTCTTGCTTCGCGGAAGGACCGTATCCGACTGGCAATAGACATCGGGTAGTTATACTGCCAAATGGCAAGACAAGCCTGCGAGACAATTGGCATGTTTGTGTTGACATTTGGCCTAGAGGTCCTTACCATGATGGCATGATGACATTGACCCCAACCCAGCAAGCTGAGCACACAGCCGACGAGGCCATCATCGCACGCGGTATCAAGACCTTCGTCGACGTAGGCAACGCCCTGCTCCGCATCCGTGACCGGCTTTCCTACCGTCTGACTCACGCGACCTTCGAGGACTACTGCCGGGAACGATGGGGCATGGAACGACGGCGTGCGTATCAGCTAATGGAAGCGGCCGACATCGCGGGCAATGTGAAAAACTTTTCACACGTCGAACCTGCCAACGACCACCAGGCTCGCGCCCTGGCCCGGCTCGAGCCCGAGCAGCAGCGAGAGGCCTGGCAGCGGGCGGTCGAGACGGCCCCGAACGGGCGGGTGACGGCTGCCCACGTTGAGCAGGTCGTGGAGGCCATCGCCCCCCGCCGACCGGCTCCGGAGCCGGCTCCCCCCCCCGAGCCCGAGCCCGAGCCTGAGCCTGAGCCTGAGCCTGAGCCTGAGGACGCTGCCCTCTTCGAGCACGTCGAGCAGGTCGTGGAGGCCATCGCCCCCCGCCGACCGGCTCCAGAGCCGGCTCCACCCCCCGAGCCAACGCCCGAGGAGGTTGTGGAGAACCTCCTCGTTCACAATTGTGAACAGACTTCCGAGGCGGAAGTCGCCGGAACTCCCGAGCCAGCGCCACCCCCCGAGCCAACGCTCCGTCGTGACAAGATGGCGGTGCACCACTCGAGCGCCTCGGAGGAGCACTGGACCCCGACGGATATCGTGCGGGCTGTGACCGAGGTGCTGGGTGCCGTGGACCTCGACCCGTGCTCCAACAGCCGAACCGCCCCCAACGTGCCGGCGGGCCGGCACTATGTCCAGGACGATGACGGGCTCGAGCGCGAGTGGTCGGGGCGGGTCTACATGAACCCGCCCTATGGGCGCCAGATCGGGCTCTGGGCGGAGAAGCTGGTGGCCGAGCTCGAGGCCGGCCGGGTGACCGAGGCCCTGGCTCTGGTGCCGGCGCGCACCGACACGCAGTGGTGGAAGACCCTCGAGGACTTCCCGGCCTGCTTCATCGAGGGGCGGCTGACCTTCGTCAACAACGAGGACCCGGCGCCGTTCCCCTCCGCCGTCTTCTACCTTGGCCCCAACGTGGAGAGATTCTTCGACGTGTTCTCTGCCTTCGGCTCCATCTGGCGCAAGATGGTTCCGGGCTTCGATTTCGGCGAGTAAAGCGGAGGTGCCCGTGAGCGTTCTGACCCCGGTCCTGGCTGAGGAGCCTACTCTCCTGGCTGACGAGCAGCCCACTCTCTACAGTCTGGCGCACACGACGCTGAGGGAGCTGCGGGAAGTGCGCAACCTCCTCCAGCGCGAGCCCAACGCCCTGGACATGCAAGAGCAGCGGGCGACCATCGCTCACCTCGTGCGCGAGACCGTGCGGGCGTATGAGGACGAGCTGGGCAGTCTGCGGGAATCCTATCAGGCCCTCCTGGCTGCCTTCGAGGACCAGGAGGAGGACCTGGCCTGCCTCAAGCTTCAGGTGGCCGAGCAGAGCGAGACCATCGAGCGTCGAAATGAGATGGTGATGCAGCTCCGTCGGTGGCTCTATCGCGGCTGCCGCAACCTTCCTCGCAGTCAGCGGCGCCGCAGGTGGCTGGAGGACGGACTGAGCCTCCTGCCGTAGCGGCGAGATGGTCTTCGAGGGGCGCCCACAACCACGCCCTTTGTGTGCAAAACCCCCCTAGTTCATGGAGGGAACTGGAGGGAACTGGATGAAGCTGGAGCCGCTGAGCGACCGTCCGTCTGACCTGGCCGACCTGGCCGACCTGGCCGAGCTGGAGGCCCTGCGCAGACGGACCCAGGCCCAGCACCATGAGCTGACGACCCTGCGCCGACTGGCCCGGGCGCTCGAGGCTCAGGCTGACCAGCTGCTCGGTCTGGGTCGCCCCGGGCGTCCCCGCAAGCGCGAGTATCCATTCCACTCCGCCGCCAGGCTGGCCGAGCGCCGCCGGCTCGAGCGCTCCCTGGAGCCCCTGCTCGACCGCCTGGCCGTGGGTGTCCCGGCCGCGCCGCGCCGCCCCGGGCGCCGCCGCGTCGCCCGGCTGCCGGGCTGAAAATTACCTCCCCCCACCCCCCCTCGCGGTAAGGACGCGCGTCCTTACACTCACACCCGATTTTCGAAAATCCGGCCGACCGGAAAAAAACGGACTTTTTTTCGGCCGGCCGCCCGCCGGAGCCGCCCGAGCTCGACCGCCGGAGCCGCCCGAGCTCGACCATAGGAGAGCCGCCGCATGAACCGAGGAGCCCTGCTCGAGGCACTCGCCAACCACTGCGCAGCCCACGCCTTGCGCTGCTCCTACTGCGATGAGCAACGCCCCTTTCTCGTGGTGCTGTCCGTCGAGGACTACTTCGAGGGCCGGGTCCAGGTGCAGATGTGCGAGGGCTGCCTGTCCGCCTTCAGGGAGGCGCTCCGGGAGAAGTAGATGGCCAAGCACCACCGCAAGCGCGTCGCCCACCCGAAGCGCCAACTCACCGTGCGCCAGCTCCGATTCGTGGAGGAGTACTGCACTGCCGGGTGCAGCGCGGCCGAGGCTGCCCGTCGCGCCGGGTTCAGCGAGAAGAGCGCTGCCAAGACCGCCTGGGATCTACTCAACGAGCCCAGGTTCGCCCACGTGCAAGCCGAGTTCCACAGGCGCCAGGCCGAACGGGCTGACCGCTACGGGGCGTCGGCCGACCAGGTCGTAGCCAGATTCGCCCACATCGCGCTGACCGACATCCGCGAGCTGATCGAGTGGGATGCAGACGGCGTCCGCCTGCGGCCTTCGGCCGAGCTGACGCCCGAGGCTGCCGCGCTGGTGGGCAGCGTCTGGGTCCATTGCGACTCCCTCGGAAACCAGCACATCAAGATGAAACCCCTCGACCAGTTGGAAGCCCTGAAAGTACTCGCCAAGATCAGGGGTCTGATGAAGGAGCAGGTCGAGGTCACGGGGCAGATAGACTTTGAAGCCGCCAGGAAATCCCTCGCTCGCAAGCTATCTCCGCTCCAACCCGACGGCCCGCCAGGAGCTCCTGGCGAGCCTGACTGACCAGGAGGCCTATGTCGCCGAGTGGGAGTGGGAGCTCCTCTGGGCCCGACCCGAGCAGCTTCCGCCAGCCGGCCTCTGGTCGTTCTGGGCTCTCATCGCCGGCCGCGGGTGCGGCAAGACCAGGTCAGCGGTCGAGTGGTGCCGCAGCAAGATCGAATCAGGCTGCCGACGAGGATGCGCCCTGGCGCGAACGGCAGCGGACGCCCGAGATGTCATGGTGGAAGGCGAGAGCGGGTTCTTGCGCATCTGCCCACCCTGGTTTCGCCCTGACTACGAGGCCAGCAAGCGCCGCTTGACCTGGCCGAACGGGGCCATCATCACCCTCTACAGCGCCGAGCAGCCAGACAAGCTGCGCGGCCCCGAGCACGATTTCGGCTGGGCGGACGAATTCTGTACCTACAAGAGCCCAGAAGCCTGGGATAACTTTCTCATGGGATTGCGCCTCGGACTGCATCCGCAGGCCATGGTGACCACGACCCCCCGCCCCACCAAGGAGCTGCGAGATCTCCTGAAGGACCCGACCGTGGTGGTCACTCGGGGTCGAACTCTCGACAACGCAGCGAACCTGGCTCCCACGTTCTTGCGCAAAATCCTGGCCAAGTTCGAGGGGACGCGCCTGGGGCGCCAGGAGCTCGACGGAGAGATCCTCGAGGACATCGAGGGCGCCTACTGGTCCTACGGCCAGCTGGACGCGCTGCGGGTCAACGAGCACCCGCACCTGGTGCGGGTCGTGGTGGGTGTGGACCCGGCCGTCACCAGTCCGGGCCGGAATCGGAACGCGGACGAGGTGGGCATCGTGGTTGTAGGGCTGGGAGACGACGGCGTCTGCTACGTGCTGGCCGACTACAGCCTGGCCGGCACACCGGGAGAATGGGCCCGAGAGGTCATCACCGCCTGGTCGAGCCACCAGGCCGACTGCATCGTGGTCGAGACCAACCGCGGGGGCGAGCTGGTCGCGCACACCATCCGCACCGCCTGCTCCGGAGGGGTCAGCCCGCGCATCCTGGACCTGAACAGCCAGGAGGGAAAGCACGGTAGGGCCGAGCCCTACGTGGGGCTGTATGAGCAGAGCCAGGTGCGCCATGTCGGCTACCTGGCCAAGCTCGAGGACGAGATGTGCAGCTGGGTGCCCGCCCACACCCGGGTCAGCCCCAACCGGGTGGATGCGCTGGTGTTCGCGCTGGCCGAGCTCGTGCCGTTCAAGGCGGCACCGCAACCTACCTCGGTGCGCGTTGCCCCGACCGCTGGACACTATGCTCCCAGGAGAAACAAGCGATGAAGTGGCTCCGCAAACTCTTCCGTCCCGCCCCGGCACCGGCAGCAACCCCTGACCGCTGGGAGGTGCGCCGGCGACGTCGACTCCGTGAGAGCGACGGCGACCTGGTGGACTCGGACATCGGGTACCGCCGGCTGACCTCGGCCGACTCGCGGCGCGACCTGAGCCCGGTGAAGCATGACCGGATGCTGCGCATCGCTCACTACCTCTGGCGCAGCAACCCGATTGCCAAGCGAGCCATCAGCAACATGCGAGCCTTTGTGGCGAGTGAGGGATTCCGCCTCCGAGCCACCTCACCCAACGAGGTCCATCGGGCCCAGATGCAGCGTGAGCTGGACCGCCACTGGGAGCTCTGGCGCTGGGATGAAATGCTGACCAAGCGGGTGGAGACGCTGGCCGTCGAGGGCGAATGGATTTATCTGGTGCTGCCGCCCAGCAGGTTCTCGGGGCACAGCATTCCGGGCAAGATTCTGCCCGAGCTGGTGCAGGACATCCAGCGTGACCCGATGGACGCAGAGACCCTCCGCACCATCGTCCTCAGCGCACCCGTAAAAATCCATCAGCCCGACGGGACGGTCCGGGTGACCTCTGAGCTGGAGATCGTCCACCGGGGAGCGGATGGGAGGCTGCGGGGCGACGTCCTCTATCTGGCCACCAACCAGCTCTCAGGCCAGACGCGCGGATGGAGCGACTTGCTCTGCGTCGCTGACTGGCTCGACCAGCTTGATACGCTGCTGTTCACCGAGGTTGAGCGGGTGCAGTTTCAGCGAGCCTTCGTCTGGTCGGTCGAGATCGACGCCGAGTCGGAGGAAGCTCTGGAGCGCCGCAAGGAGGAGCTAGCAGGCGAGGGCCCCCCGAGCCCCGGGACGGTCCTGGCGCACAGCAAGACGGAGCAGTGGAAGTGCCTATCCCCCAACCTGCAGATGCAGGACAGCGTTACGTTCATCAAGTTCGTGATGATGATCTGCTTCGGCGGGCTCAGCATGCCGGAGCACTACTTCGCCGAGGGCGGCGACGTCAACAAGGCTACCAGCACGAACATGACGCCTCCCATCTTCGCCTGGGTGCGAGACCGTAAGCGGGCGGTCCGGCTGTTCATGGAGACCGCGGCCGAGCTCGCGGTGCAGAACCTGGTTGACGTCGGAGTCTTGAGCAGCATCCCTCAGGAACACCGCAGCTGGGAGGTCGTCAGTCGAGACCCGGAGCGCACCGCCTACGACGTCCTCGGCCAGATGCTCAGCACCCTGGCCCAGGCTCTGACCCTGGCGGTCGAGGCTGGCTGGGTGAAGGACCACGAGGCAGCCCGGGCCTTCCGCACCGCGGCGAGCGACATGGGGCTGGGCGATTTCCCGGTCGTCTCCGAGTCGGAAGACACGCTGGGTGACGCACAGAAGGCGGCTTCCGAGCGCCTCGAGCATCGCCGGCCGTCACTGGACCAGCTCGATGCTGCTTAGAGCGGCCGAGGAGCGGACGCCACGCTCCGTGCTGAAGGAGCTGGACGCCCTGGACGCCGAGGGCATTCAGGTCGCCAAGCGCTCTGCCAGAGACCTGCAAGCGGACGTGCTCGGGACGATGAGCATCGAGGCCCGGCAGTGGCGGGTGACGCGCTTGAACACGATGCGCGGCGTGCTCAATGAGCGCGTGGCGCAATGGGTGAGGCGCTACGGCTCCGACCTCGAGCCCCACCTCTACCAGGCGATGGAGCTGGGCGGCGACCTGGTGGACAGCGGGGTGGACGACCTGATTCGCCCGACCCGGCTCTCCCTCGACCAGGCCGTAAAGGACGCCCGCGACCGGGCTGAGGCGCAACTGATGACGGTGCTGCAAGAGCGGCTCCAGCAAGAGCTCCGGTCTGCGATGCTGACCGGTAAGACCCCGGAGCAGTTCCTCGAGCGCCTGTCGGCCTCGCCCGCGAAGGAGCGCTCGCTCTGGTACACGGTGGAGAAGGCCGCCGTCAGCCGGGCCCGCACACAGCTCGCCGTCGTCCAGGCCCAGGCGACCCAGGAGCGCCTCGAGGAGATCGAGCGGGCCAACCCAGGCGTTGACCTGCGCAAGAAGTTCATCGCGGTGCACTCGGGGCCGAGTGTCTGCCCGAAGTGCACCCCCTACGACGGGAAAGTTTATGGGCTCCGTGAGGGGCCGAGGCTGCCGCTGCATCCGCACTGCCGGTGCAGTTACGTGCCGAAGGTGGAAGATCCAGGACGTGATCTCGCTCCTGCAGAATTCGGTCCAGTGTTATTTGAGCCCGACGAGAGCCCAGAGGCGCATGCGGTCGTCGAGAGGCTGTTTCAAGAGCGGAAGGTCAGCATCGCGCCCAGAGCACTCCGGGAAGCCGAACCAGAAGACCGTGCCCATTTTCCGGGTGGATTGGACCAAGTTCTCGATCGTGTTTCTGAAAGTCTGCGGCGGTTCCCGACCCCTTTGCTGGAGTTTCTCAGCGAGGAAAACGGCCACGCAACGGTCGTTGGCCAGCTTGAACGAAAGCTTGGCGAGTATGATCGCGGGCGAAGGGTCGCAACTGTTTCCATAGAGGCACTCGCCAAAGACAATGGGATTCTGGAAGAAGAGTTGGTGCACATGTTTGATCACCTACTCGGAAGCCACGGGGAAAGGCCTGGAGGAACCCTGTCTGCCGGGGATGGTGTTACGACAGGACTCCAGGAATATGGTGCTGAGATTCAACGGCTCTATCAAGCCGATCCCCGAAGAATCAGCGCATATGCAAGCAAGAATGAGCGCGAATTTCTGGCCCAATCCATCCGCTTCTATATCACCGACGGACGAGACGTCTTGCGAAAGCTCGACCCTGAGTTGTACAATGTCGCTGAGAAGTGGTTCGATGCGAGCTTCTGGATTGAGGTCTTACCGTGAAGGTCTATCGATACGAAGAGACTCCGACGCACTGGATCGAGGTGGTACGGCCAGACGAGTTGTTTGACCTCTCCACCCTGGAGGAGCCGCCAGACCTCGATGAGGACGGTCATGAATTCAAGCTCAGGGCCGTACATAAGCTGCGTGGAGTGCCGCAGACCTTCGCATACGCCTATCGAAAAGATGCCTGGACTCTGGAACGCCTGAAGCGCCTGGCGGCAAGAGGTTCGGATCGGTACAAGAATGACGCTGTTGATCTCGAAATTTTGATGCGTCGGACTCACGGAGGCCAATTTGCGGAAACGTAAGATCGAGAGCATCCATTCGAAAAACCGACGAGCTTCGGCACACTCTTCGGGTCGGTCCACTACATCCGGTTTGCCCTGTCGTTTGGCCGCTTGACGCAAGAAGGTTGGAACGATTGAGATACAGGCTCATCGCATGGCAGAGGTCTGACGGGGACTGGGAGAACATTGAAGCGGTCTACGAGGACCCTGATCTTGGGGTAACACGCTTCCGACCCAGTGCCAGATGGGCTTTCCGACCAGTGAAGACTCGCCTCGAGGACGTCCAACCCGAAGTTGCGCGAGAGCCTGGACAGCAGGGCAAGTTGAAGATTTCCCCGATCTACGGATACTCCGGGCCGTTTGACCCGATTGAGCCTGACATCCTGTTTGAGGAGGTCCCAGTTCTTGTCCCTGAAGCGTAGAGGAAGAACTACCGCCACTCCGAGCCCTGAGCCCCCGGCCGAAACCCCGGGGGCTCAGTCTTTCCCGGAGGGTGTGCTACCCGACCCGCTCCCCCCGGAGGCAGCGCTCCCGCCTCCACCCGAGGACCTGGTCGAGCAAGTAGCCGAGCCCTACCCGGGCTTCAGGCCGCCCGGGAGCCACACCTACTCTTGCCTGGACGGCTCACTCCTGACCGTGCCGATTCAGGTGGCGGCGACCGTCTCGGTCTGGCTGGCCGGGCGCCAGGTGGCTGCCGGGCGGGTCTATGACGACCAGGTCGTGGTGGTCTCCTACCCCGACGGACAGAAGGCGAGGTTCGCGCTGTGAAGATCGAGCAGAGGGGTGAGAAGTGGGTCCTCCTCGACCCCGCTGGCGAGGTCATCGCGACCTACGACAGCGAGGGTGAGGCTCAGGCGGCACTGGATGCCCAGACGGCCCAGGAGGCCAGTGCCACCAGCGCGAGCCTGGAGGAGCGCCCCTTCGTCGTGGACGGGGTCGAGCTCGACGAGGCCCAGGTGCGCTCTCTGGCCAACCTGGTGGCCGGCTGCTCTCGGCGGGGCGTGAGAACCCCCCTGAGCCTGCCCGAGGCGCTCGCTCTGTGGCGCAGGCACAACCTGGTGGTGACGGAGTCCAGCGGGAAACGACGCTGGCGAGTCCACAGCGCCAGCCCCACCTTCCGAGAAGAGGAGCCGAAACCGGCTCCTCTCTCGTTTGAGGGAGCTTTCCTGGAGGCGGACCCGGAGGGCAAGTCCTGGGTCGTCTGCCTGATTCGTGAGGGCTGGAGCGCCAACGGGCGCTACTACCCGGCTGACGTGCTCGAGCGGGCTCTGCCGCTCTTCGAGCAGGCTCCCATCGCCATCTACGGCTGGCACCCCGAGCAGCAGAGCCTGGGGCATCTCCCCCCGCAGGTCCGCTCGGCTGTGCCCGACGGCCTGGCCGCCAACATCGTCGGCTGGGCGGAGGGAGTCTATGGCGACCGCAACGAGGCGGGGCGCTATGAGGTCCGGGCGACCTTCCACTGCACGGATGGCCGCCTGGCCAAAACGTTGACGGAGGCCTGGAATCGCGGCAAGCGAGACCTGCTTGGCTTCAGCATCGACGCCGTGGGCGAGACTCAGCCGGGCACGGCCGAGGGGCGTCGCGGTCACATTGTCAGGGCAATTACGGCGGTCCACGAGACTACCGTGGTCAGCAATCCGGCCGCAGGTGGCCGATATCTCCGCCTCGTGGCGGCAATTGAAAGGAGTCCCGAGATGAACTGGAAGTTGCTCAAGAGCAAGCTCCGGGAACTCCGCCTGCGGGCCGGCAAGGACGCGAGCGGGGTCGACAAGATTGAGGAGGGTGCGCCCCTGATGGAGGCGCTCCTGAAGGAAATGGATGCCAGCGACGCCCTGGTGGCGCTGGCTCTGGATTTCCTGGCGGCAGGCAAGACCGAAGAGGCGATGGCCGCCCTCCAGAAGCTGCTCGACATGGCTCCGGCCAATGTCGAGGTGAACGCGCCGGCCGACCCGTTCATGATGGACGAGGCCAAGCGCAAGATGAGCGAGCTCGACCAGGAGCTGGCCCGGATGAAGCAGGCTCGCTGCGCGGCCGAGCTCGACCGCCAGCTCGCCGAGAGCAAGCTGCCCGAGAAAGCTCAGGCCACCCTGCGCAAGCGCTTCGAGGGCCAGGTCTTCGAGGCCGCGGCTCTGACCGAGGCCATCCAGGAGGTTCGTGACCTGCTGGCTTCCGCCGAGGCTCCCGCCGGTGTGGTCCAGCCTCGAGTGGAGGTCATCGCCGAGACTCGCGACAAGCTGCAGGCCGCTTTGGACCTGTGCTGCGGCTTCGACCCGTCGAAGGCCAATCTGTCCGAGGCTCAAAAGTCCATCTACCAGGGCGTGCGTAACCCTCGGTTCCGCCAGATCTACCAGCTCTGGACGGACGACCAGGACATCCGCGGGCGCTATGGCCCTGCGGCTCTGCAAGAGGCCGGCACCACGGCCGACATGCCCACCGCCCTGGGGACCTCGATGGAGAAGGCCATGGTCCAGAAGTACCTCGAGATGACCCCCGACTGGGACCCGCTGGTCTACATCAACCCGGACGTGAACACGTTCAAGACTCAGGACCGGATCCTGTGGGGCGGATTCGCGGGCTTGCCGACCAAGGCGGAAGGCGCGGCCTACGCGGACATCGGCTTCCCTCGCGAAGAGAAGGCCCAGTACTCCCTGGCAACCCGGGGCGGCCTGGTCTACATCACCCGCGAGATGATCAAGAACGACGACATGTCGATGCTGCGCGACCTGCCCAACCGCATCGCGGCGGGCGCTCGCAACCAGCTCAACAAGTTCGTCTTCGGTCTCCTGGTGGGCAACGCCGCCGGCGGAGCCATCAACACCGACACGACCTACGACGCGAAGGTGATCTACCACGCCGACCACCTCAACCTGGCCACCGGAGCCCTGGACTATAGCACCTTCGTGGCTGCTCGTCGCCAGCTCCAGAACCAGAAGAACTTCGGCGTCTCGACGCTGATGAACGACTCCGGCGGTATCAGCAACTCCGATACCGCGGTGACCGTGGTCAGCACGACCGGCATTCGCGCTGGAGACTACATCCAGATCGAGGCCGAGATCATCAAGGTGGCTGCCATCACGTCGGCCACCGTGCTGGACATCACCGGCGGTCGTGCCGCCCTGGGGACCTCGGCAGCCGCGCACGCTGACGCCACCCGTGTCTACCAGCTGGCCGACCCGATTCCGCTGCGCACCATCTACGCGGTGGTGCCCTACGAGCTCGAGGCGACCCTGGCGGCCATCCTTGGCTCCGACCTGGTGCCTGGCAGCGCCAACAACGACATCAACTTCCTCAACATGGAGGTCCGCGCGGGTCGCATCAAGCACCTGGCCGTCCCGTCCATCTACCTGGGCGCCGACCTCAACAACTGGTACCTCGCGGCTCCGGCTGCGGAGATTGTCAGTCTCGAGCTCGCGTTCATGGACAACCGCCGCGAGCCCGAGCTCCTGGTGCAGGATGCTCCGACCGAGGGCCTGGTCTGGACCAACGACCAGATCACCTACAAGGCGCGTCACGAGTACGGCGGTAAGGCCGTCGACTACCGCGGCCTGCAGGGCAACATCGTCAGCTGAGGTCCTTCGCCGGAGGGTGCTTGAGGGCGCCCTTCGGTGCTTGGTGGGTTGGGTCGGCCGGCAAGACGCCAGGCTCATAACCTGGAGACACGCGGTTCAATTCCGCGACCCGCAACCATCCTCGCGCGAGACCGGATTCGCGACCCGGGCAGAAACTTCAGGAGGTGTCCTTTGAAGCGCTTCTTCTCGGCCCTGGTGGCCATCATTCTCGTCCTCGTCACGATGACGGTCATCCGGGCTGCGTCGGGCGATATCTGGGCTCTCACCTCGAGCAGCGGCTCCGACGTGGTGCGCGTTGACTCGAGTGGCAATCTGCTCCCGGGGGCCGCCAACACCTACGACCTGGGCAGCTCCACGCTGACCTGGCAAGACCTGACCATGGCTGGGACACTGACCCAGAACGGCAGCAGCGTCCTGGGTGACGCCCACGCCGACACGGTCAACATCAAGGGCGCGCCCACCGTGACCGACCTGGACGGCGGCGACGGGGCCACCTTCCAGAAGCTTACCGGGCGCCTGAACATCCGTCAGGCAGCGGGAGTTGGCCTGGTCAACACCGGGTACTTGCTGATCGAGGACGCGGAGACCATCTCCGACTGGGCCGCCACCAGCAACGTCACCCAGGGCCAGAACGCCACAAACTTCCGTTGGGGCAGCAACTCACTGCAGTTGGCCTTCTCAGCCGCGGCCGTGGCTGGCAACGGAAGCGCCTATACCATCAGCAACGGCAACTGGTCGGGCAACGAGAACCTCGGCTTCTGGATTCGCACGGACACCGCCCTCGCTGCCGGTGACCTGGTGGTGGAGATCACCGACGGCACCGCCGGCGCGGCAACAGCCAACGTTCCGGCCGTCAGCACCACCAGCACCTGGACCTTCGTCACCGTGGACATCTCGGGCATCAGCGACGCCGGCAAGGACGATGTGGACGGTTTCTCCATCGAGCTCTCCTCGCAGGGAGCCACCGCCCTGGCCGCCTTCACCATCCAGCTCGACAATGTCATCAAGTGGGACAACTCGGGCGACCTGGCCATCGGCGGCACCGTCCTTGACGGCGGGATGATCGGGGTCGCGGCCCTGACGACCGCTGAGGACCAGGCCAACACCCCGGTGATGCTCGCCGAAGGCACCGACTTCTGGGTGCGGCCCGGCGCGAGCGCGATGCTCATCTTTATCACGGACCAGAGCGCCGTCAGCGTCCTGGCCACCTACGCTGTGCAGTGAGCCTGGCTGACCACCAGGCCCGCGTGACGGCATTTGCCCAGGTCGACACCGCAGTCGTCAGCTCAGACGACCGCAATCGGGCGATCCAGAACGCCGTCCGCACATACTCGGCCGTCCGGCCTCGGCGCCTGACCGGCGCCCTGGTCGGGGCCGGACCATGGCTCCTGACCTCTCTAGCTGCCGGCTGGCTGGCCGACTCTCACCGGGTCGTCTCAGTCGCCGTGGCCGGCGGGGCCCGGCTGGACGTGAACGACTGGTGCGTCTACCAGGAGTCAAACGGAGCCTGGTGGCTCAGCTCTCTCTACGGCGACCCGATCGTGACCTACTCGGCTCCTCACGAGCTGGATGAGGACACGGACACCATCGCCCTCGAGGCGCCCGGAGATCTCGAGGCGGTGGCCCACCTGGCCGCAAGCTACGTGCTGGCGGTCGCGGCCAACTACTACGCGCGGATGTCGCAGAGCTCCCTGGCTGCCGACGCGGTCAACTATCAGCAACTGCAGAGCAACTACGGCAGCCGGGCCGGCGCCGAGCGGGCCGAGTTCGACCGCCACATGCGGACCCGGGCCCGCAAAGGGAGCTCTCGGGTGGAATGGGACCGTAGCTCCTCGACCGGTCACCCCTTCCTGTTCCACGGGCGGAGGCGTTTCTGATGCAGGTCAAGACCAACAAGCGAGGCCCGCTCTTCGAGAAGAACGTGCCGGCAACGGTGCGCAAGTGCGCCCGGCCTGCTCTCGAGTCGGCGGCGCGCTACCTGGCCGCCCGCATCCAGTCAGCCGCCCCGGTGGCCCTGGGCGGTCTGAAGCAGAGCATCGGCGTCCACAAGCGGAGTCAGTCGGTCAGCGTGCGGGCCGCCCAGTGGTATGGCATCCCGGTGGACAAAGGCCGGCGAGCCGCCCCCGTTCGAATCGCTCCCCTGGTGCTCTGGGCCCAGCGCAAGCTGGGAGGCGACGCGCGCACCGCTCGACGGGCCGCCTACGCCATCAGCCGGCACAAGTCGATGCACGCGACCGCCGCCCAGAACTTCTTCTTCCGCACCTTCGACCGCGAGCAGGCGACCGTGCAGCAGATGCTGCTCGGGCCCATCGCCAGCTCGATTGTCGGTGAGCTCGGGTGAGCTACGATGCCATCCGCGACGCCCTGAAAACGCGCCTCGAGGCCGTCGACGACATCGGCGTCGTGCACTCCTACCAGCGCTGGACGGCCGAGGCTCCGAATCTCCCGGGCTTCAACACCCTGTTCAAGTCGGACGGCCGGCTCAACACCTGGATGATCAGCCGGGTCGGCGAGCTGAGCCGGAAGGCTCCCGGCGACGACAGTCGCTACGCGGTGCGCCACACCCTGCAGGTACTGGCTTTCTACGCCATCGATGACTCGGCGGCGAGCGAGGAGGTCTTCCAGGACCTGGTCTCCGACGTCCTGGCCGACCTGCGAGCTGGAGACCGCACGCTCGGCGGCGCCTGCCTGACGCACAGCGCCCCCGAGGCGACCCTCGACTATGCCGACTTCTGCGGCGTGACCTGCCACCGGGCCGAGATCAGCCTGGTGGTCGAGGAGATCGTCTGATGCCCAACACGAGTCGCGGCCTGGCCGTTGGCAACGCCCTGGTGACCTTCGCCACCGCCAACCTGTCTGGCCTGGGCCTGGTCTACTGCGACTGGCAGAAGGGCATGGCCCCCGGGCCGGTTTACCCGATCGACCCGGTCTCCGACTGTCCCCGGCTCGAGCTGCGGCTCTACGTCGAGGAAATCGACGCCGCGGTGGCGCGCAGCACGCGGACGCTGCTCAAGTTCGGCTGGTGGTATTACAGGCTCCAGACACCCGGCCAGGACCACCAGAAGCTGCTCAGGACCGACCTCGAGACCATCGTCAACCTCTTCTTCGGCAACTTCAACCCGCTGCAACTCGAGCTGGCCGGCGCCAACTTCACGCGCCCAGCCCAGACGGTCATCCACGACGACCTGCGCCACGAATTCGACGACCCGACCCTGCGCGTCAGCGTGGGGGAAATCTTGATGGAAATCGCCTGCATCGGCCAGGCCTGAGGAGGAAAACAGTGTCCTATCAAGTCGTCTGGCCGAGCGGCCTTCCCAATCGCGGGCCCGAGCCCGTGACCATCCCGAAGTACGAGCTGCGCCTGGTCCCCGGCCAGCCCAGGGCCCTGCCCGAGTCCTGGCCGGCGTCTCGAGTGGTCGAGCTGCTCAAGGACGTGAAGCAGCTCCAGCTGGTCGGCGGAGAGAAGGCCCTGGCCGCCGCCTATGCGGCCGAGCAGGCTGAAGCCAAGAAGCGCGCTGACGCTCTGGCGACCCAGGCAGCCGCAGATCGCGAGAAGGAGTCCTTCCTGGCGAGCCTCGAGGCCGCCCCGGAAGAAGAGCCCAAGTCCAAGAAAGCCGGAGGTAAGAAGTCGTGAGCACTGTAGGATATGGCGTCGGCGCAGCCCTCGGGCTGGCCACCGAGGGGACCTACGGGACGGCCGAGTCGTCCGCCGATCTCTGGCTGCCCTTCACCTCCGAGGACATCAAGGCTGCTCGAGCTGTCGTGCCGAGCGCCACCATCTACGGCGACCGTTCGGTGCGCAAGCAGAACGTGGGCGTGCGCACCGGCGCGGGTGGTTTCTCGATGGAGGTGGACTTCGTCAACATGGGCCTGCCGCTCTTCTACTGGAACGGCAACGCCAGCGGCGGCGTGACCTCGGCCGCGATCCCGGGTCGCATCTCGTCGGCCCCGGGCGGCACTCCCGGCGGCACCGGCGCCACCATCCCGACCGGAACCTATCGCTACAAGGTAGCCTCGGTCTGGCAGAAGGCCACCGACTCCACCCTCTACGTGCTGCCGGCCAGCGCGGAGCTGACCGGCGTCGCGGTGACCCTGGGCGAGGAGGTGGTGCTCACCTGGACCAACCCGGCCACCCTGACCCCGCCTGCCGGTTACACCTATTACGGGACGGCGGTGTACCGCACGTCTGCCGGTGGTGCCGCCGACAGCGAGACGCTCAAGCACATCGTGGTGGGCTCCGGCACGGGTTACACCGACACAGGTGGCAGCTACAACGTGACCGACGTCAACGTGGCACCGGTGCAAGGCGTGACGCTCTACCAGCACACCTTCGTCAAGGCTTTCACGGCGGGCGAGAATCCGCTTCCCGGGTTCACGACCTTCGTGGTCAAGGACAACGACGTCACCGAGCGCTATATTGGCTGCCGGATGAACACGCTCGAGCTGAGCGTGGGCCCGGACCTCAACAGCGTGGTGACCGCCAAGTTCGGCCTGATGGCCCGCGACTTCGATACGCTGGCCAACCCGAGCCCGAGCGTGTCCGACGTGCGCAAGGCGATGAGCTGGCAGGGCCAGGTGGCCGTCGACGGCACCTACGCCGAGTTCATCGAGGGCTTCACTCTGAGCGGGAGCAACAACTGCGAGCAGATTCCCGGGCTCTCGAACCTGCCCCGGTTCCGAGACGTGGGCTACGGGATGCGCCAGATCAACGGCACCCTGGGTCGCGGCTTCGAGAACCACGACTTCTTCGACATCATGTATGCCGGCTCGCGGTTCGACATCCGGGCCTACCTCGAGGGCGCCGTCATCGACGAGGACAACTGCAGCTTTACCGCCCCCGGCGGAGCGGTCGGTCCGTTCCGCTACTCGAGCATCGTCGACGTGTTCAACTGCTCGCTGAGCGAGGCGGGAGCGAACGTCGGCGGCCCCGGCCGCATGGTCGAGAACATCAACTGGGGAGCTGAGGTGGACGACGCCGAGGCCACCGAGCTGCGCATCCGGCTCTACAACCTGACGGCGAGCTACGCCTGATGGATGGCCTTCCTGCTCGGGTTGCTCCTCGCCAGCACAGGTTGACTGTCCGGGACCAGCAGTTCGTTCTGACCGCCATGGGAGGGGCGGCCTGGCTGGAGTGGGCCGAAATTGTCATCCTGGCAGCTCGACAGAAAGCTGAGGCCATCAAACTCTGCGGGGACGAGGAGAGGCTCCGGGAGAACCTCCACCAGTTGGTCGTGGCGGATGCAGCTCTGGTCTCCAGGGCTCTGGGCTGTGATCTCGACTTTGCCCTGGACCTCAGTTGGGACGAGAGACTGGCTGTCATCGAGACGCAGGACCTGCTCAACCGGATGGACCTGGTCCTGCCCGCGTTGCAGGTCCATGCACTGGCTCACGGAGTGCCAGTTGCCCAGTAACCGACTCGAGGTCCTGCTCACAGCGCAGACCAAGGAGTTCAACGACGCTCTGGGCCGAGCCTCAAGGTCGGTCGACGACCTGGTGGGCAACATCCAGGGCAAAGCGCAGAACGCAGCTCTCGCCCTGGGCGCCATAGCGGCTGGCGGGGCAGCCCTGGTCAAGTCCTTTGTGGATGCAGCGGCCGAGATGGAGTCCTATGAGACTCGTCTCAAAGCCATCACCGGCAGCGCCAAGGAGGCCGAGGCGCAGCTCGTCAAGATGACTGAGATTGCCCGTCGAACTCCGTTCGAGCTGCCTCAGGTGGTGCAGGCTGGAGTCACGCTGCGGTCCCTGGGCCAGGACGTCGACACCTTTCTGCCGCTGGCCGCCGACCTGGCTCGAGTCTTGGGCCGTGACCTCCCAGGAACCAGCCAGATCCTCGCCAAGGCTCTGACCGGGTCGCAGGATGGGCTCACGGCCCTGGTCGACTCGGGTGCCCTCACAAAGAAGGAGCTCGAGCAGTTCGGGGCCGTCATGAAGAAGGATGGCTCCATCGCCACTGACACGGCTGGGAACCTGCAGAAGTTCCAGAGGGCCATGCAAGCCCTGCTACAGTCCAAGTTTGGTGGGGTGGCTGCAGCTGAGAGCGAGACGCTGGGTGGGGCCCTCTCGAACCTCAGCGACACCTTTGGGGAGTTGCAGCGCGAACTGGGAGAGCAGCTGGCGCCTACCTTCAAGGCGTTGACCGAGACGCTCGCCGGCGCGCTCGGCTGGCTCCAGAACCTGCCTGAGCCTGTCAAGCAGCTGATAGCCTACGGCACTCTGGTTACAACGGTCATCGTGGGCGTAGGGGCCGCCCTGGCCGCCCTGATAGCCGGCGCCGGAGCTGTCATCTCAGGCGTTACCGCGATTGGCGGGGCGATGACCGCCCTGGGCGTGGCCGGGGCTGCTGTCGTGCCGGTTGTGGGCACAGAGTTGGTTGCCGCTGCCACGGCTGGAGCCAGCGCTATGGGCGTTGCGAGCGGTGCAGCCACCGGTCTCAGCGCATCCCTGGCAGCAGCTCTCGTCCCAGCTGCAGCCATCGTGGCTGTTACAGCCCTTCTGGCAGCGGGTGGGATCGCCTACATCAAGTCCATTGAGGCCAGCACGGCGGCGCTCGAGGCGCAGATTCAGGCCGAGGAGAAGGTCCTGAAAGGGCTCCGGGCTCATCGCGACCTGCTCCACCAGACCGCCGAGGCGATGCGCGCTCGTGGCACGACCGACGTGGAGATCACGAAGGCGATGCTCGGCATGGAGCAGCTCGCCCAGAAGGCGCGTGAGGCCGGCAACGAGCAGAAGGCCGCCGAGTATGAGGCGGAGGCCGCCCGACTGCGCTCGATGCGCAGCGAGTTCTCTGGCACCGAGGCAGCCAAGCAAGAGGCGATCCAGGAGACCCTGGACGCCCAGAAAGCCGCCAGCGAGGAAGGCGCCGCCCTCCTCGACCAGTACAAGCAGAGAGCGACCGCTGGCTTCTACGAAACGAAACAGGCCCAGCTGCAAGCCATGGATGAGACCCTGGCCAGACTTCGCCAGGGCGATGAGGACGCAAAGAAGTCTGCCCAGGAACTCGAGGTCGCTCGGGTAGCCCTGGCTCGCGACGCCCGCAAGGAGACCCTGGACGAAGCATTGGCCGCTCTCAAGACCGAGGCTGCGGCCGGCGAGGTCAGCAAACAGCAGGAAGCCGAGCGGCTGCGCTCCCTGGCCGCCACATACGGCGACCTTTCCGATGAGCGCCAGAAGCTCACCCTCGAGGCAACCCGACTCGACAAAGAGGCCGCTCAGGAACAGATTCAAGCCAAGCTCGAGACCCTGGATGCTCAGAAGCAGCTCCTGGAAGGCACCATTCAGGTGGCCGAGCAGGCTCTCAAGAGCGGCAACGACATCCGAGCCAACGAGGAGCGCATCGGGGCGGCGCTCCGTGAGCGCGCCAAGCTCGAGCAGCAGGCCATTCGTGAGCGAGCGGACGCAGAGAAGCAGCAGGCCAGCGATCCGATGGTCCGGGCTGAGGTGGAGCAGAAGGCAGACGCCGAGATTCGCGCCAGTCGGCAGCGTCTGACCCAGGACCTGAAGCAACTGTCCCAGGAGGTGCTCCAGCAGGAGCAAGAGGTCGCCCAGGCGCGAGCCGCCCTGGGCGAGGCCGAGGGAAAGACGGCCGACGCGAGGCTGGCCGGCCTGAAGGAGGCACTCGCCCGGGGCGAGGACGTGCTCGAGCAGCTCAAGCAGGAGATGGAGGCTCGCCAGAAGCTGGCCGAGCAGACCATCAAAGCGAAGGCCGAGGCAGCGGCGATGGGCAAGTCCGAGGCCGAGGCCGCAGCCATCAGGAAGACCGCCGACGAGGAGATCAACGCCTCCCGCGAGACCTTCAGTCAGGCCATGTCCAAGCTGAATCGCGATGTGGCCGAGCGCGACAAGAAGACCGCTCTCGAGCGGATCGAGATCGAGAAAGAGGCCGCCGAGAATCGCATTGAGACCCTGGAGCGCCAGGCCGCCCTGGGTAAGAACGTGGCTGCTCAGCAGCGGACTGCACTGCAGGAGGTGCTGCGCCTCACCATCCAGGAGATGCAAGCCCGCGCCGAGCTCGAGAAGCAGAACAAGACCTCCGCCGAGCAGGCCAACATTGAGGCGCGGTTGCGTCAGGACATCAAGAAGGCGACGGAAGACACCGCTGCTGTCCTGAAGGGCATGGTCCAGAGCCAGAAGTCGGTTGCCGACGAGTCTGATCGTCATGCCAACAACCTCAAGCGCGCTCGTGACCAGAGCCAGCCACGCGGCGAGGACAATACAATGGGGACCCTGTCTGGCGATCCCGGGGCAGCGGACTCATCTCGAGCCGCCTGGCTGGCCGAGAGGGACAGAGAGCGCCAAGAACAAGAGCAGCGCCAGGCGGGTGTAAACCAGGCCAACATCGACGAAGGCGAGCGGATGGGCAAGACTCGGGGCGGCCAGACCGCCGCCGAGATCGTGCGTGACGAGCAGGCCGCAGCGAAAGAGGCCGAGCGGCAGGCCGGGCTCGACAAAGAGGCAGAGAAGCGGCGCGGCGGTTTCGATGAGCGCCTGAATGACGCGAAGAAAGGCTCGTCTGAGGCTCCCGGTTCAGCAAGCGTTATCGCTGCTCGACTCGCATCCGTCCTCGAGCAGGGCGTCCCAGTCAACGTAGCCATCACAGTGGATGGCCAGGGCGTAGGGGTGGACTGGAAAAGCAACTACGCTCCCAATCGGGTTCCGGGGCAGAGGTAAGAATGATGATTGAAGAGATCCGCTTTACAATGCAGGGAGCATCTCCCGAAACCAAATCGGTATCCTCCACTCACCAAAAAGAGTTCCGTTCAAATAGGAACGAACTACCAGATCTCCAGGCTTGTTGGCAACAATGTCTCCCCGAAACTTCGTCAGGGTGTCATACCGCGAGTCCCCCGTCAGAATACGCACCGGAATCTGGAGAGGCTCCATTCCAGGAGAGACCAACTCGATGAGCATGTCATCCTCAGGGCCTCGCAGGTTTGCCCAAATTGTCACAAACATCACGGGTATTGCTGCTGGGAAGCCCGTCACCGCGATCTGTTGGAACACCCCCAGGATGTCCAGCCGGCCGTTCGTTCCCTCACGGACATCCTCGCACAAGAACATGGCCTTCAGCATTGGCTTCATCGTGCGTGGTTCGGCAGCCTCGGCCGGAGTCCCCGAGCACAGGCGTTCGGGTCAGTGAACCGAGAGCAGTATCTGCGAGCCCAGTCGGGCCCAGCTATGGCGTTGCGCCCTGGTCGATGGCAGGATGGAGTCTGGCTCGAGGAGCCGCGCAAACTCGCCCACAGCGAGCTCGACCCGCGAACCCTGCACGGCCGGAAACCCAATCGGTTCACATTCGTCATCGCAGATCGGCTCGGTGGGCCTCGGGAGACCCCGCTCTTCTGGGATGTCGTGAGCAACCTGGACGCCCAGATCTTCTTCCCGGGCGAGCGCATCCCGGTCATCATCCGACTCTGCGACCGTGGCCTGGAGGAGGCGCGCCGGATGCCCTTCGTGGACCGGCTCAACTACCGGGCTCTGAGGCTGGTGCTGTTCGAGCGCAACTGGCTCCATCCGGCGAACCCGATTCTCTGGCAGCACAAGAGACGGCTGGATGAGTGTTTCACCCACGATGAGGGAGGTCTCGGATGAGCGTAACGGCATCTCAGCTCAAGCTCAAGCAGGCAACTACGATGCCGGCCGATTTCACCACCAGCACCATCGGGGGCGCCAAGACCACCACGGTCATCAGCGGCGGCACCGTCGGCGAGGTCCACTTCACGATGGGCTCGGCGCTGCTCGGTGGTGGCAGCAAGATCCAGTACAGCAAGTTCTTCTATGTCAACGAGAACGCCACCGATGACCTCAGCGTCGCGGTCATCTGGTTGGCAAACGCGCTGGAGTCTGCCGCAGGCCTGGACACCTGGTCGTTCGAGTCCGACAGCGTTGACGATGACAACACGAAGAAGGTGCGCTTCCTCGGATACGACCTGAACGGTGACCCCTACCAGGAGGAGGTGCTGTGCGACGGCACCGACCTGGTGACCACCACCAACCCGTTCGACGAGCGCCACCGAGCCGAGATCCGGAATGCCAGCACGAACGCCCTGACGACCCTGGACGGGACCGGGATCATCTACCAGGACGTCGACGAGATTGGCGAGATTCCAGCCGGCTACTACTCCGCGACGGCCGAGATTGACATTTGGCTGCCGGCGACCCTGAACGACACGGGGACAGCCGCTGACGCAGCGACTGCGCCGGCCGGCTCCAGCTTCAGTCGGCCGCGCACACTCGCCGCTGGGCTGGACGTGGCCAACAGCGGAGTGCTGACCGCCACGGCCGGGCAGGGCATCTGGTCGCGCTGGACGCTGGCTGAGCGCGCCAAGCCGAGCGTCGACGTGCAGGTCATCGTCGCCATCCAGGGCACCACGGCGTAGCCGGGGTAGGCGCCCGTGCCGACATCCTTCCACGAGTACGAAGACGGCGACCTCATCACCAGTGCGGACCTCAACGCGGCGCGCGGGGCCATCAACGCACTGGAGTTGCGTGATGCCTCTACAGCTACCAACGATTCCGGGGCCACGATCCAGGCCGGTCAGGCGGTGCGACTGCACTCCGACGGGACCCTGCGTTTGGCCCAGGCCAACTCGCTGAGCAATGGCGCCATCGCAATAGCCCTTGTGCAGATTGCCGACGAGGAGTCTGGCGAGGTAGCAGGTTCCGGCGTGCTGACGCTCGTCGACTGGACCGACGTGATCGGCGACACCGAGCTTACGCCTGCGGCCCGATATTACCTGACGCCCAGTGCTCTTGGGATGCTGCAGTCAAGCCCTCCTACAGCCAATCCTGACATCCTGCAGTTTTGTGGAGTCGCTTTGTCGGGCACCACCTTGCTAATCGATATCGAGAGCCCCATCGGGCTATAGGAGGTATCTCTCATGGCAGATAGAGTCCCGGTGAAAGTAAAATCCGGTCACCTGCACCAATTTGAGGCAGGCGACACCATCAATTCGACGTATCTCGGCACGCACAACCATGCCGCCAGTGATATTACGAGCGGGCAACTCGCGCTGGAGCGAGGGGGTACTGAGGCTGACCTGGGAGCGACAGGCGGGACCGGGCAATATCTGCAGCAGACCTCCGCCGGTGCGGCGGTCACGGTCGGTACGATTGCGGCGAGTCACCTCCCCACGGGCATTGACGCCGCCAAGATCGCAGATGGCAGCATTTCCAACACCGAGTTCCAATACCTCAACGGCGTCAGCTCAAACATCCAGACGCAAATTGACAGCCTGGCAGCGGCCACGGTCACACGTACGAACAACTCCGGCGTGACCATCACGAAGGGCGCCCCGGTCTACGCCACCACCACGCCCGGCGAGATCGCCGAGGCGCGAGCGAACTCCACCAGCACCTGCCGAGTGCTGGGCTTGGCTACGGCGGCCATCGCAGACACCGCGTCTGGTTCTGTCCACCAGCGTGGTCCGCTCACATTGACAACTGGTGAGTGGGATGCCATTGCCGGCACGTCTGGCGGGCTGACCGCCGGGACGGAGTACTACCTGTCGGCCGGCGCGGCCGGCGAGATCACCGCGACCGCCCCAACGACCACGGGTCAGCAAGTCGTGTCGCTGGGCATTGCCAGCAGCACCACTGTTCTGGATGTGGATATCCAGCATTACGTGGGGCTCTAGGTGGACGTCAAGCCCCTGAAAATGAAGGCCGGCCACGCTCACCAGATGGAGGCGACTGATACTGTCGGCGTGGTCAACGGCGGCACGGGCCTGGCCACGGTCGGAGCCAATACCATGCTCTACGCCAGCGGCCTGGATACCCTGGCCACGACTCCTCTGACCGCCGCCGGCCGGGCACTCCTGGACGATGCCGATGCAGCCGCTCAAAGGACCACGCTGGGCCTGGTCATCGGGACGGACGTGCAGGCCTACGACGCCGGCCTGCTGTCCTTGGCGGCCCTGCCCACCGTGGCCGATCGGGTGGCCTACTCGACTGCGGCCGACACCTGGGCCGAGACACCGCTCACGGCATTTGGCCGGTCGTTGATTGACGACGCAGACGCCAGCGCAGGACGCACCACCCTGGGGCTCGGGACGGCGGCCGTGGAGGCGGCAAGCGCGTTCGCCGCAGCCAGCCACGCCCACGCCGCCAGCGACATCACCAGCGGCCAGCTCGCCTTGGCCCGGGGTGGCACGGCTGCCGACCTGAGCGCAACGGGCGGCACCGGCCAATTCCTGCGGCAATCGAGCGCTGGGGCGGCAATCACGGTGAGCGCGATTGCCCACGCGGATTTGGGCTCGGGCGGTGGGTCGGGCACTAAATACCTGCGCGATGACATGACCTGGGAGGCCACCAGTGCCTTCGCCGCTGCCTCCCATGCCCACGCCGCCAGTGACATCACCAGCGGGACCCTGGTGCTCGAGCGGGGCGGCACCGAGGCCGACCTGAGCGCCACCGGCCCCGGCGCCCTGGTGCAGACATCGGCCGGCGCGGCCGTCACTGTGGAGACCCTGGACGAGACTCGGGGCGGCACGGCACAGACCACCTACGCGACCGGGGACGTGTTATATGCCTCTGGGACCGATACTCTGGCCAGGCTTGCGGTGGGGACAGACGGGCACGTGCTGACCCTGGCGAGCGGGGTGCCGACCTGGGCAGCGGCAGCGGCGGGCGTGACGGATCATGGGTCGCTGACCGGGCTGGCGGATGACGACCATACTCAGTATGCGCTGCTGCTCGGTCGGAGCGGCGGGCAAACGCTGATTGGCGGGACGGCGAGCGGGGACGACCTGACGCTGCAGTCTACCAGCCACGCCACCAGGGGGCACATACAGGTCAATGACCCAATAGTTATCAGTGGGTCTACAGCCGACCCGGCCAGCACGGTTCGGTATATTGGCACCAACGCGACTTCTGACCGCATTCAGATCTCAGCACCCTCGGGGGGTAGTGTCCGAATCGTGAATGCTTCGGCAGCGACCCCGCAGCTTCTGGTCGGCAGCGCTGGAGTGGCCATGGGGATCAGCGGGAACCCTGCCCGAGCCCTGGAAGTCCGCAGCACCAGCGCCCAGCAGCGATGGAGCTACGACGGGAGCAACTACGCGGAAATTACCGTAAACAGCACGGGCGACTTGGTTTTCTCCCAATCCACTAGCACCTATTCACTAAATATTTGTGGCACATTAGGTTCAAGTTCCACCAATTGCGTGGTTATCGGGAGAAGTGCATCGGTCCCAGCGAGTTCGGACAAATGCACTGTGGTGGGGTATGCGAACACAGTCACCGGGACCGGGAGACGGGTGGCGTTTGGGAGCGGAAACACAGTGACCGATGGCTCACTTGCTGGTTACCCCCAAGCCGCGTTGGGGGTAGGCAACACCTGTAGTGAGGGGTATGCAACTGTAGTAGGACATTCTTGTTCTATAAGTAGTGGCGGACACTCGTCTTTTGTGGGCGGAAGAGCCTGCAGCACGGCTTATGATTCTAACGTAATAATTGGGTATAACTGTATAGGCGGCGCTAATTTTAGTATCTTACTTGGACGCGGAGTTACGAATACCGCTGCCTATCAATTCGTCGCGGGCTCTGGCTCCTACCCCATGACGAATGTTTTCTTCGGTGGCGGAGTAACCCACGCCACCCCGACAGCGTGGACCCTGAACGGCACGGGCGGCGCGGGCACCAACATCGCCGGTGGCGCCCTGCAAATCGCAGGCGGGAAGGGCACCGGCAATGCGGCAGGTGGCTCGGTCAAAATCCAGGCATCGACGGCTGGCGCGAGCGGAACCACGCTCCAGACATTGGCCACCGTGGCGGAATTCGGTGCTAGCGGGAATGTCGGAATCGGAGCAAGTGTAGTTTCCGACGTGCGTCTGGCTACCAGTTATACCGTAACCACTGACGGGGCCTATCGTGGAATTCGCTCAACGCTGTCCAACTCTGGAGCTACCAGCACGAGCAACTACGCCATCATCGGGACATTGACACTGTCGGGCACAACCGCAATCACTGGCACCAATGCAGCGATTTACGGCTCAATCATACTAAACCAGAGCGGTGGATCTTACTCCAGCGGAGCAGCCGTCAGCCTTCGCGGGTTTACCTCCCAGACTGGAACAACGTCCATCACAACGGCCTACGGCATCTCCGGTTCCGGCGGAATCAGCTCCTCTGGAGGGATCACAACATTCGCGGCGATCCAGGCATCGTCGCCAACGCTTTCCTCGACGGGAGTCATCTCAAACAACTACGGAGTCAACATTGCAGACCAGGGCGACGCTACTCTGGTCACAACCTCATACGCTCTACGCATCGGCACCCAGACGAATTCAGCCACGAAATCCTGGGCAATTGGCTCAGCAGCCACTCAGGATAGCTTTTTGGCTGGGGCGCTGATGATAGGAGCTAAATCGGCCCCAGCCCGTATGTTGCACGTTATCAGTACCAGCGCCCAGCTCCGCATCGGTTATGACACGGGCAACTATTTCGAGTTTAGCCTGGAGTCTACTGGCCTGACCGCCGGCACAACAAAAACCACGCCGGGCACGGTAGACAAATGGATTAAAATCGTGTCGGAGGACGGAACTTATTACGTGCCCGCCTATTCCAGCACAACGTCATAGGAGGCAAGATGGAAACTTTGCAGAGATGGATCGCACAGAAGGGGGACGGCGCGGCCAACGCTCTGTCGGAAGTGCTGACCAGCCTGGGCTATTCCCCGGACGCGGTCATTGCCGCCGTCCAGGACGAGCAAAAATCCACCCGGCTGGCGGAGCTAGCCGACCGGCTGGTGGCCGAAAAAATCGACGAGGCGGAATTGGCGGCGGCGGTCGCGGCCAAGAAAGCAGAAGTGGTGAAGGAGAAGCCGTGAACTTTACCTACGATGCAAGCCCGTATACCTATACCTATCAACCGCCAAGCAAGCCCGTTGAGCTGCTCCAACGAATGGCTGATATTGAGGCACGATTGACCCGACTGGAGGAGGAGGAACCCAAGTGAGCGACATTTTGACTGAGATGATGGAGCAACACAGTGGCCCGGATGAACTGGCAGCGATTCTCTCCAGAGCGACCGAGAGAGATGACGCCAAGCAGGCCGCCGAGCTGGCCCTCCTCAAACACTTGGCCCTGGAGGGCGAGCTGTCCCTGCGGCGTGACCAGCTCGCTGCCGAGCACCAGGCCGTGACCCAACGGCTGGTGGATGCTCGCTCCAAGCGTGAGGCCCTGGTGGCAGCCGTGAAAGAGGCGGGTGGGGAGTTGCCTAGATGGGAGGTGTGAGCTTCAGTCGCCTCATCCGCCTGGCTGCAGGCATTGAGCTGTCGCTGCTCATCTATCACTCGGCCCCTGCCAATCTCACACTCGGCACAGGGACCTTCCTGGAGATTCGCGAGGAGCCTTGAGTTGCCACCCACCCCGCTCAACCCCGCCCCGACGATCTACAACCGAATCGGGTCGGGCCACGCGCGGGCAGGCACGACCGCTCGAGCAAACGGCCTGCGAATCTACCCGGTATACCGACTCCGATGCACAGCTGTCGTCACTCAGGAAGGATACTGGAGGTATGCCGCGATGGCGACCGTGACGCAGCAGCAGGCTCATCGCCTCGCAGCCATGCAGGGCGTCTATCGAGCCCAGCGCCACCGTTACAGCAACGCTGCCGCCCTGGCGTTCGGCCTGCACCGGTTCAGCACTCCGGCTCACCTCAGCGCCCTCAGACTGCACCGATTGACCAGCCTCCCCCAGGAGGTCGAGGACGGCGTCGGCGAGTACGACCTGGCCTGGCGCTGCGGGGTGGGAGACCTGGAGTGCTCCTTCAAAGTGCTCTGGGATGGCGTCAGCAAAAACCTCGGCGAGGCCCCCGCGAGCCTGGAGGTGCAGCTCAACGAGTCGGCGTCTGCCTCCTGGACGCTGACCATCATCGATCCTACCGGCGATTACCATCCGCGTAAGGCCGGGTCCGAGTGGGAAGAGTGGATGGATGACGCCGCCTATGACGAGAGCGGCAACATCATCAAGAAGCTGGTGGCCGTGGTCGACTGGGGTGGGGTCGAGTGGACCTTCGTGGGCGTGCCGGTCGCATTCGGTCACACCCGCAACAAGCAGAGCCAGCGCCTGGAGTTCAAGTGGACCGGGCTCGATGTCAGCGCAAAGCTGTTCCGGCGCTCTCAAACACTGGACACCATCCGAGCCGATCGTCGGTCCTCGAGCGCTCCGATGCTCAGGACCGTGCTCGGGCAGATCGCCAGCGCCTACGACGTCGACGCGGACTGGGGCCTGGTGGACAATCAGCCGGTCCGCACCATGCACATGCAAGACGGCCGCCCAGGCGACTGGATGCAGCAACTCCTCGAGGCCGCCCCGTTCGCCGAGTGGAAGGTGCGGGGGGAGACCCTCATCGGCTTCCAGCCCACCGTCAAGAGCGCGCCCGACTGGGTGTATGACCGGCATGCCTGCGTCGAGGAGGAGTCGCTCGACGCGAACGCGGGCGACATGATCAACAAGGTCGAGGTGCGCTCCGCGCGGGAAGCCGGCAGCAAGCCGGAGGGGATGCCCCCGGTCCAGGTCAACGAGTACGGGGTCTATCGCACATCCTTCAATCCTCCGCTTTCTGGGGTGCAGTGGCGCTACGTGCAGCCGAATCCCCACGGATTCGCGAGCAATTTCGTGTACCGTCGTGGCGGCAACGTCATCTCGGTGCGCAACGGGGTCAGATCGCAACAGGGGTTCGACCAGGACTCGACCTTCATGTATGCCGCCCACCTGAAAGGCGCGCCCATCTATGACGCCGAGGAGGTGGAGTTCACCTGGGGCCGCCCCGCGAATGTCCCGGGGGAGGAGGCTGGGGGCCCGACGAGCGCTCCGGGGGAGATCGAGTTCTTCGGGGCATTGCAGGATAACCCCGACAGCGAGCTCGGGGAGACCGAGAGCGTGACCGGGGCGGTGCGCGTCAACCAGGCAGCCATCGATAAGTATGGCGAGAATCCAATCGAGCTGAGCCCCAACCCGCTCCTGACCACGCTCGCCCAGATGGAGCGCTACGGGGATCGTTACCTGTGCCGGGCCAGCCGGATTGAGCCGAAGGCCCTGAAGGTGCCCCTGAACTTGCTGCTCGAGGTCGGCGACACCATTCGCCTGACCGACTCGGTGCTGGGCACCAGCGAGTTGCGCTACGTCACCCAGGTAGCGCACACCATCACCAACGACGCGACCACCCGGGGCACGCGATTCACGTCGGTGGTCTACCAGATGTCACCCAACGGTCGGTGACCAGATGTCACCCAACGTCTGCCCACCCCCTGAATCAGCGAAGTTGCACCTCGAGGTGACGACCAAGAACGCGGGCGATCTTCTCAAGCGTGAGCAGAGTGGCGTTACACCGGCCCGGTTGCTCCCAGCGGTTGTAAGTGCTCGGAGCCACGCCCATCAACTTGGCGGCCTCAGCCTGGGTCAGCCGGGCCTGCTCACGAGCCTCACGGATGAGGAGTGCCACAGATACTTGAGAGCCTGGACTGACCCACTCCCAGCCCTTGCCCCTTGGCAGGCTGACTGGAGGGGTCTCCAGAGGGCTGCTCATCTCCAGCTTGGATAAGACATAACCGTCGAGCAAGTCTGAAGCCATTTCTCTGGCTTCTTGCTCACTGCCACCGCAAGTGATGAGGCCATCCCCCCCTCCGATGCCAGGAATTCTAGCGTTCCAGAAACGCGGGTCTTCCTCATCCTGGGAGATGTGCACCGGATATCGCAATGCTTTCACTCTAACCTACCTCCTTGATCTTCTTAATGGCGGAGCGAAGGATACCAGGGCTGACCTCGCGGCTTTTCGGCCCGGGAACCGAGAAATGGAATCCCTTCTTGATGTAGACGTGGTGGGAGCCATTGATCCGATCAAGTGTCCAGCCTGCATCCTCGAACATCTTCATCAAACATCTTCATCAACTCGCGAGCCTTCACACTCAGAGTATACGCTTACAAGCGGATATGTCAACGCTTTAAAGCTAATGTCTCACTCACCGTAAAGAGTTCTAGGAACGACTCGCACCCAACGGGAGGTAGCCATGGACCGAATGCGGATGATCCAGGACATCGTCTCCCGCCAGCTCGGCCGGCAGGTCCATCTCGAGGGCGCCACGGTGGCCGAGCGAGAGGAAGACGGCAGGCTCGACCTGCAGGCTGGTGCCAGGCCGGCGAACCGCTCCGGGGTGGCCACGGGGCGGTCTGTCCTGGCAGAGGCTGGCGACCGGGTGGTCGTCATGACCAGCGGGGACAACGACAAGCCGGTCGTGCTCTGCGACAACCCCTGGCTGATGTGACCGAGCAAGTCAACCTGCGGCTCTCGCTGCCGCCGAACCGCACCCTCGACCGGGGCTTCCGCACGGCAGCCGAAGCCCGCAAGCTCGGCTACGAGGTGGGTGTGGTCTCGACGGCCCACGAGGACGGCACCTACGACGTGCAGGTCGGGAACCGGCCCTATCCCTGGCGCAAGCTCATGACGACCGACATGGAGTCGCGCCTGGAAGTCGGGGACGAAGTCGTGATCGGCTTCCTGCACAACAACCGCCAGCTCCCGTTCATCCTGTGCCTGTCGCCCTGGCTGTCGGCCGGGACGACCAGCGTGCAGCCGGACCCCGGGCCACCGCCCGCCCCCGGCTGGGAGCGCTACCAGAAGGACATGCGCTTGCGACACTACGCTGACGCACTGGATGTGGACGTGGTCGCTGGCGTAGTCAGGCACCTGGCCTGGGATGTTGCCGGCCAGTTCTGCCTGGTGACGCAACCCTCGCAGATCTGGTCGGCTCGAGCTGGTTTCGGGGGCAAGATCACTCGGTGCGAGCTCGACGCTGCTGGCTACGAGGATGTCGAGAAGCCTTCCCCGTGGCCACCGACCTCGGACTACTGGACCGACTCGGCAGCCGCTCCGATTGGGACGGCAGAGACCTTCCATCTTTGCTACCGTGGCCCGACTGAGTCTGCTCCTGACCTTCTGGTATGCCTGAGCCACTTCCTGACCAGCACGTGCTTCCCCGAGGGCGAGGGCGAGGGCGGGGGTGAGGAGGAGGGCGGAGGTGAGGGTGAGGGCGAGGGCGGCGGCGGCTTCGGATAGGAGTAGACATGGAATTCATCCCCGGGTCAACCGGCAACACTACCGCGGGCGGCTTGCAGGCCTACGACGCGGCCACCGGGCAGCAGCTCTGGAATCGGTTTGTCGATGTCTGCACGGACGGAGCCCCAGTCTGCTGGCCATGGCGCGACAACGGGAAGCTCTACTGTCTGGCCGTCAAGACAAAGGAGGGCTACGATCCCTACGGCGGCGAGAGCTCTTATGCCCCGGTCGACTTGTGCCTCTTGGAGATGGACGCCGCCACCGGGAACGACTTCGTGTCGACCGTCATACCGTTTGATCGCCCTCCGGATTCCCTTCGAGAGGGTGGCGGGCTCGGTATCGACGGAGTGATGGGCACCCGACACCCCGAAGGCTCGACCGACGACACGCCCCCGGGGAAGGACTGGGCGAGATTCTTCGAGCTCGGCCCTGACCGGGGCGACCCGAGCGGCAGCGTCGGTGGTGGCTCCATGCTGCGCAACGTGATGGTCTTCCCGGAGGCCCACGTCGTGATCCCTGTCTTTCGCGAGACGCTCAACCTCTTCGCTTACGACTACGTGGCCAAGCAAATCAAGTGGCAGAAGCGCGGCTGGGACCAGATCCCCATGACCGTGACCGACATGGCCCAGCAGGTGAACTCGGGTAGCAAGAAGGGACCGGATCTCGGGTGGGAGTGGGTCTCTCGTCGGTGGACTCCGGTCGTCGGGACTTCTACCTATGGAGTCGTGGTCAACGTGGTGGAGTTGACGCTCTTTGCCACCTGCTTGACTGGCCCCAGTGACGACGCCTGGGAGGACCCGGACTACCCGTCAGGCTTTCCATCCCAGCCGAAATTGCCGGCCCGCCCAGGGAGCGTCACGAAGAACCGACTCGACCCTCCCAGCAATGAGCCTCCCATCAATGTCCCCGACTACTATTTGCAGGACCCCCCAATTCAACACTCGATGTGGGTCAAGTGGTTTGAGAGTCTGGGCTCGGGGAGCTTTGGCACGGCGTCACGGTCCATCGATCCCGAGAACCTCAACGGCGTGGTGGACTACCTGTGGGAGAAGACGCCCGGGAACGCCACCTACGCCTACAACTACACCTCACTCAGCGCGGCCCGTGCCAACATCGCGCTGGTGAACTCGGACTTCGAGCACGCGTTGCAGTTCTACCGCTGGAACGGCACGGCCACCTACCGGGTGCGCGAGGCGTTCCAGTTGCTGGACGTGAGAACCGGGGCGATCCAGTCCGAGTTAGACCTTTCCTCGGTTACCGGGACGGCGCAACACGATCGGGAGACGGTGAACGGGACGGCCAAGATCGTCTACTTCGAGACTGTCAACGAGTACCATAACCCGGTGGACAACCTCCAGGCGCACGGAGGCGGGATGGTGGGTGACCTGACCATGCCCGGCCCGTACAGCGAGCCAGGATACGTCCCCAGCGCCGGGGGTGTAGCTGGAGATACCGGCTGGAACGTCTACCTGGCCGGCACCTTCCTGCACCCGCTCAACTACGGGTCGGAGCAAATCCCAGATGGGATGGGCTATGTGTGGGCTCCCGGTGACCTCAAGAGCGCCGGGGCGGGGGCCGGGTTGGGGATCGGCCACTCCTCCAATGCCGAGTATCCTCGCACGGCTCACCAATGGTATCCGCTGCGGCCATATGCGGGGGGGCGTCGTTACTCCCTCGAGCCCAGGATCTGGCCGGGCTCGAGATTCAATGCCGTCAGCGTCGGGGACCTGGTGGTCTTCATGCCTCGAACGCCCGGCTTCGACGAGACAACCGGTGAGCAACCCAACCAGGACCGAAAAAACCTCGTGCAGGCCTACCGGATGCCCGGGTTCCAGCGCGTATGGACCTTCGACACGGCCACCTTCCATGGCGGAGCTCCCAATTGGAAGTTCAGCGGCGGAGCAGATTCCGGCCACATCGACCTGGCCTTCGGTGGGTTGGTGGCCAACCCCGTCGCGACCAGCGACCGGCTCTATCTGGCCTGCGGCTACATGACAGCAGGCAGCGATTGGATTGAGACGCTTTTCGAACTCGACATCAAAACTGGCGAGCTGACGAAACAACGCGACTTCACGGGTGTGCCTGTCTGGATGGAGTCGGGTATCCCTCGGCCTACCTGGCAGATGTTCGGTGACATCAACCAGGTGGGTGAGATGCAGCTCGTCCGGGATACAGAGGGCGTGGGGACGCTCGTGTGGCGCGGGTCCTGGAGGCAGGCTTGGCCTGGTGGGGGACCTGTGATTCGGCGGCTCCGCGTAGCATAGGAGGAGGTAGAGATGGACCCAACCATTCTGCTCGGCCTGGTGTCTGGGATCAGCGCGCTGGCTGGAGGGCTCGCCAACAAAGTCCTCGACCGTCGGACCAGCCATGAGCAGTTGGCCTGGGAACGCGTGGACAAGCTCGAGCATCGGGTCCACCAACTCGGCCTGGAGCTCGACAAGACTCAGCAGGACCTGGCCCAGAGCTTCATCCGAGAGCGCGAGCTCCTGGCGCGAATCGAGCAACAGGACCTGATCATCACCAGCGTGCGGCGAGGCTACCAGCGTCGTGGCCTCGAGCTGGCGGCGCTGAGAGCCGAGCTTCACAAGCTTCGGGCCAGCGAGCCCGATCAACAAGGAGGGTAAATGTTCCAGAAAATTGCGGAAGCCATCAAGCTGGGCGCCACTCTCGGACCAGTCCTCGGCATGATGATCGCGCTCATCGAAGCCCCTGGCGGCGGGCCCCAGAAGAAGGCAGCGGTCGTGGAGGCGGTCAAGCGGCTCATCGAGGAGCCGGGGGGCCTGGAGTTTCCGGCCATCCTGAAGCCCTACGACACCCTGCTCATCTCGGGCGCCATCGAGCTGGTGCTCATCTGCGCCCGCCTGATCCCGGATTTCTCGCGGGCCTCCGCGAGCAAGTAAGCCAGGCGCTCCTGGAGGCCATCCTCGAGGCGCTCGGGCCCTGGCTGCCCCAGCACGCGACGCCGTTCCCCGACTCTGAGACCCTCGTGCGCGAGGGCATGGCGAGGCTGCAACCCCGCCTGACCCAGCACGGCCGAGGCCCAGCATGGGACCCGGCCTACTTCCGCAAACCCGTCGTCGGAGACCTGGAGGTACAGCCATGATCGAAGTCCCCTGCCCCTGGTTCCCGCAGCGCGACAATGCCCTATCGCCAGGCAGCACCTGCAACATGACAAGCACGGCCATGGTGCTGAGCGCCTTCGGCATCGTGGGTGATGGCAGCGGGCAGCTCGAGGACCAGCTCACCCGTGAATGCCGGCGGCGCGGTATCGACTTCCGAGAGGCCTCATCCATCCAGGCCATGGTCGCCTGGAAGGGATGCAAGGCCCGCTTCAGCACCGCCGCGACCTGGCCGGAGGTCATCCGCCATCTGAAGGCGGGTGGTCTGTGCATCATGCACGGGTGGTTCACCCCCAGCGGCCACATCGTGGTCATCTGCGGCGTGGACGAGCAGCGCAAGGAGTGGCTGGTGAATGATCCCGCCGGTGAGTGGGCCAACGGAGGTTACGGCTGGCGGTGGGACGGCAGACGGCAGCGCTATTCGTTCCGGCTCATGGACGCCGTCGGCCGAGCGGACTCCTACAGCGAAGCGATGGAGGCCTACCGGAGCGGGCAACCCGTGGCGGCCAGCAAGAAGACGCTCTGGATGCACTTCATCTCCAGGTGATCTTGTCGGGCACTGCGCCCGACAAGCAGGCTCTAGTTCTCGCCCTCCGGTTCTGCCGGGGGGCTTTCTGCGTTTGGCGACGTCTCAACCGATTCCCGACGGGCATACTCACGCACGAGATTCTCAATCCAGCTTCGCACACCCTCAGGCCTCGCCTTGAGCCAGGAGAGCACCTCCGGATCGACCCTGGTTTGGAGAAGGGGAGCGCCCTTGTCGGTCTGGTAGACCTTCCTGCCACGCCCACCTTTACGCTGTTCTTCGCTTGTCATAGAACCAGTCTAGCGCAAACAGAAAAAGCTGTCAAACACCTTTACAAAAAGGTGTCAAACACCTATAATGGACTCACGGAGGACTCACGGAGCAGGGCTCCAGGATACGGAAGGGTGGCAGAGTGGTAATGCACTCGGTTCCCAACCGAAGGTCGGCGCTGACACGCCGCGAGGGTTCGATTCCCTCCCCTTCCGCTCAACCCAAAACGAAGGCCCGCTCAAGCAGCGGGCCTTCGTCTGGGGGTGACATGTCGGAGTGGACCGGGCGGAGCTGACACATCCACCCTATCCGACGTTCTCGGTTCCCAACCGAGTCTAGCATAACACGCAGAGTGGATACGCCGCAACCGCAACTGTGTTCGCGCACCTCGCGGGTTCGAATCCCGCCCCCTCCGCTCAAATCAACCCCGGCTCCCAACCGGATCTTCACCATACCACGGAGGTGACCAGGATGACAAACCCTTCGATTGACTCATGCGGTCAAAACGATTGACTCATGTGCGAGTCCAGCATCGCCACGTCCGCTTTGCGGCGACTGGGAGCCAGGTGCATGTACCGCATGGTCGTCGTGATGCTCGCGTGCCCCATCAGCTCCTTGATGCTGACCACGGTAGCCCCGGCCATGGCCAGGCGCGAGCCGAAGGTGTGCCGCAGATCGTGCCAGACGAAGTCATGCACGCCCGCCTTCTGGCACCAACGCTGAAACGCCTGATTGCAGAAGCTGTGGATGTTGAGCGGGCGCTTCTCCTTGAGTCTGATGTTCGTCCAGACATGGTCCAGATCGTGCTCCGCCAGCACCTCCCTGAGCAGCTCGACGGTCTGTGGGGAGAGGTCGACGTGGCGGAGCCTGCGACTCTTGCTCTTGCGGACTGTCACGAGCCCGTTGACCAGGTCGACGTCACCCCTCTTGAGCCGGCCCAGCTCAGACCGGCGGAGCCCGGTCTTCATGGCGAACACGATGATCCGCCAGGCCGCCGGGGGAACCACGGCCCTGAGGCGCTCCTCCTCCTCCGCTGACAGCCACCTGGTGCGCTGGTTCTCCTCGGGCAGGGGACGGACACCCTTCAGCGGTGAGACAGCCAGCAGACCGTCCCGGACGGCCCGGTTGACCAGGGCCAGAAGGTGCTTCACTTCCTTGTTGATGGTGGCCGGAGCCTTCCCTTCGGCTCGCCGGCGGGCCTGATACCGGGCCATGTCCTCCGGGCGGAGCTGGCTCACCAGCTCGCCACCGGCTGCCTTCTTCCAGTACCGCCCATAGCGCTCCATGTGGGGAGCATTGGCCTTCAGGCTGATCTCGTCGGCATACCGGTCGACCAGGTCGGCCACCGTCAGCTGGCGCGACTCCCGAGCCCGGGTAAGCTCGGGGAAGAGCCGACCGTGCCGCCATTCGTCGCGCATCTTCTGGGCGAAGGCCTTGGCCTGGAGCTTGCGGCCAACCAGCTTGATGCGCCGCCTCTTCCCCTCGTACCAGCAGGCCCACCATCGGTCCGAGCCCTTCGGGTCCTCGAAGACGCCTCGATCTTCCCCCCTGGCACGACCCATGCTGACCTCCCTTGGGGGGCCTCGGAGCCGGCGGTTTCACCGGCGGTTATACCCCCTCAAAAACCCTCAATAACCCCATGATTTATCGAACAAGCCTGAAAACCCTCCAGCAAAAAAAGCCCGTAAAGTCGGGCTTTTTGGTGGTGGCGGGAGGCAGATTTGAACTGCCGACCAAGGGCTTATGAGTCCCAAACAGGTGAGCCAGGAATCGGCCTGGACGTTAGGGATTACCGATCAGCATCTTGTTCGCCGGCGGTTAAGCCGGCGGTCCGGCTCTCCAATTAGCTGGCTCTCTTCAACCTAATCGCCAGCGTTCGCCAGCGTTCGCCAGCGTTCGACGTGAAGAATTTACCTCAACCTCCCCTGGTCGGCGAGGAGGTGCCCGTGACCATGTGCTCCCCTCGTCGCTGGGTCCGGCTTGGTAGAGGTCCGCGGCCTCCGCCAATGAGCCGGACCCGAAAGGAGGTGAGGGCATGAGGCCTCCCAAGCAAGAAGGTCGGAAGGTGTTGTATTACATCTTCCGACCCTACTACAAGCACTCGGTGACGGGTGAGCTTATCTGGGCCCGCGACCACGGCTACAAAGCCTGGCGCATCCCTGTATACGCCTAACAACTGGTAGGGAGCCATCTCCCGGGCGTCGGTTGCTGTAACAACCGGCGCCTTCTCTATACCTTCGACGCGAAGGCCCAAAGGTCATGCATTTTCGCAAGTAAATTTTTTCCTACCACGAGTCGACGCCAGCCGCCTCGGCAATGCGCTCAGATACCTGCTGTGAGACGACTCCTGGAGGCGCAGGCTGCCTTACTTCGAACCCCTTCGAAGGTCTTTGACTTGCTCAAAGACGCCTTCGATGACAGAACCTGCCGGAATGTTGACGTAGGAGTTGGATGTGACACTGACCTGACCTGCTCCGATTGTGCGGTACTGCCTCTTACTCTTCTTGCACTCGACCTCGAACTCTACTTCCTGGCCGGTCACCTTGTGGACGCCGAGCATCCAGAAACGGCTGTAGAAATTGTCGTTGGTGATCCTGCTCCAGTCCACGAAGTAATTCCATTCACCGCCGGTCCCTACAGGACGCCAGTCCTTTGCACCTGGCGCCTGGGCCCAACCAGTGGCGCACACTCCGGCGAAAAGAATAACCGCCAGGATGATGGTTCTCGAATGTCTCAATGCCCGAACCCCCTTCGTTTCTCCGGCGCTCTGAAGCGCCTGCCTGACCTTTTCCGCTGGTCACCGGTTTCCTGGGGAGAAAATGATCCGGTGTCGTCGGGATGAGAGTCAACATTACCCTACCAGATCGGTCTCAACGCTCGCTCAACGCTCAGGGGAGTCGGGGGGTGTCCGCCGGACTCTACCCCGTCTCCCCCACCCGCGGCGCGTCCGGCTCGCCGCGGTGGCCGATTGCGCGTTCGACCTGCCTCAGCCCTTGCGTCAGGGCCTGCATCTCTCAAGCACTCGGTGACGGGTGAGCTTATCTGGGCCCGCGACCACGGCTACAAAGCCTGGACTCCAAGAGCACAGTGAGCGTGCCGCTCTCGCCCTTCTTCTGAAAACTCAGGCTGCCTCAGTTAGAGTAGACAGCGCCCCCTCGCGACTCCTCCAGGGCACCATCCAGATGCCGTATTGCTTGAGCGCTTCCGTGAAGTCACTCGGCACGTGTCGCTCCGTGTCATTGACGAAAGCCACGGTCTGGCTCCGTGGGCGCACTTCGCGCAGGTCCATGGCGCTGTGGGTAAGCCGAATAGCGGAATTCTTGTCGGGATGGTTGACCGCGCGGATCAGACGCTCAGGGCGATTGCCCCTCATCGGGACGGCAATGTCAAAGTGATGATCGAGGCCGGATCGTCCGGTGAGCTTGAGGTCTGGGGTGTAGGGAATCAGGTGTTCGTCGAACCAGGCCAGCACGTCCTCAACAAAGAGACTCTCAACGGTAGGCTTGGAGAGGTAAAAGAGGTCGTTTATCTCCAGGATTGCCTGAATGTAGTTGTGCTTCTTCCAGCCAAAAGCCTCGGCCTTGCAGGTGGCAGTCAGGTCATCTCCCGTGCGAGCCACGCCGTGGCCGCGCAGGATTGCCTCGAGAAGCTCGCGCCTGCGTGGCGAGGCGTCTACGTCGTAGCCGCACATGGCCAGGTCGTTCAAAACGTAGCCGTCATCGGTCAGCTCGACCTGACCGTCAGGCCCGACCCTGACGTAGATCTGGATAACATCGTTATGACGATCGAGAAAAGGGGTCTGCACCTCGATCCAGTCATCCTGACCCGTGGCAGAAGCCGTGGTCTGACTGCGTAGCCAGCTGTAGTACGAGTTCAGGAGCTCCTCGACGGCAGCGGTCATAGCAGAGGGTAGTTCACCGCTGGAAGTCGCAGAACCTTGCAGAAGAAGCTGAAGTCTCGGAAGATTGTCTGCAGGTCTGTCAGGTCGCTGAACCTGTCGAGAGGCGGGAGCTCCGCCCACCGGTCGCCGTATCCCTCGCGGTAAACGTGGAGATGGGGACAGGGCATCCGCTGGCCATCAGGGTTGACGTGGTCTGGCCCCCCGATGTCGAGTCGGACCAGCTGGACTACCTGCCTGGCACGGAGCTGGTGCGTCACCCGCAAGCTGACCGGGGCAAGCTTCCCCGATCGGTTGACGTCCATCTTAAAGGCCTCGCGATGGTCCTCCGACACCAGAGGGATGACTATCCTCCCTCCTGGCCTCGGAAAGTCGTAAATGGCGGATGGGTCCTCCGGGATTTTTGAGGTCCCGATGAGCGCATCGGCTTCAGATTGACTCAACCTCAATGGCCTTCCCTCCCACCCTACCCTCTTGACACGTAAGCAACAATGACCT
>WBZY01000180.1_pt1 | contig 56680 bp, 34 predicted proteins | sample 5204191 | NCBI WGS metagenome assembly WBZY01 (sample SAMN12344363, study PRJNA552823) | activated sludge metagenome | biome: Activated sludge suspended growth; feature: Anammox Sidestream; material: Wastewater; isolation source: activated sludge from anammox sidestream of wastewater treatment...
CTTCTTCAGTTCCTCGCTGTACTGCTTGTTCACTCTGAACTCTTTTGAAAGTCCCATCTTCGGTTGGTTGTTGGTGTCAACCTATTTCAGGACAAGACAAAGAGAGAAAGAGAGAAAGTGACAGGGTGAGAATGGTGAGGAAGTGGGGATGGATGGGGATGTTGTCTTCATCACTTACGCAAGACTGATTCGATGGTCGATCGATCCTTGTCATCGGTGCGGCGGAAGCGATCCGTTCGCACAATATGTTCCTGCAAGGACCAACGTATATCTTGACCGACAGAACCATTAGCCCATGGACATGAGCATGATCCTGCGCATCGTGAACGGCGGCCTCATTCTTTTCATGGCCTGGATGAGCCTGCGGGCCGGCTGGGGCATGATCACCAACAGCCCGGCGATGGTGAAGTTCTTCGAGCCCTTCGGCACGGCGGCGGTGCTGCGGCAGCTGCTGGGTGTGATCACCGTGGTGGGCTGCCTGATGATGTTCCACCCGAAGACCTTTGTCTGGGGTAGCTGGCTGAACCTGGGCGTGGTGATGTTCCTGCTGGTGCAGTTCATCGCCCTGCACGACTGGATGGCCTTCCTGAAGGAATCGTGGGTGGTGGTGCTGGCCTTCGTGATCCTTTGGCTGGGGCATCCCCTCGCGGCGAAAGCAGCATGAGGTCATCCGCTTCACCGTTTTGTACAAATGCACGCCAGGCCTCATCCTCTTCGTGCGTATCGTTCCTGATGAGCAGCGACCTTTGGAAGCTGCGTTCGATCCGCGGCACCCCATCCATTTGATCCATGCACATCGGTAAGGGCTATTCACCGAAGGAATTCCTGCTGTGGCTGCGGCGCGACAGCTATTGGTTGCTGGCCATCGCCACGGTGCCCACCGCGCTGTACCAGTTGGCCGGCTGGACCTGGCTCACGCTGCCGTGGGTGCCCATCGCGCTGGTCGGCACGGCCGCGGCCTTCATCGTCGGCTTCCGCAACAACGCCACCTATGCGCGTGCGTGGGAGTCGCGGCAGATCTACGGCGCCATCGTGAACACCAGCCGCTCCTGGGGTCTGGCCGTGATGGATTTCGTGCGGACGAGCGACCGGCTCAGCGAGACGGATGCGGCTCGCACGCGCTCCCGCTTGATCCACCAGCACATCGCCTGGCTCACGGCCCTGCGCTACCAACTGCGCCAACCGCGCGCCTGGGAGACCGTGCAGCAGCGGCACAACCAGGAGTACCGCAACAAGTACTTCACCGTGGCCGAGCACCAGGGCGACCTCGCCGAGGAGCTGCGTCCCCTGCTGCGCGAACAGGATCATGCCCACGTACTCGCAAAGAGCAACCGGGCCACGCACCTCCTGGCCCTGCAGGGCGATGTGGTCGCGGGCCTGTACGGGCAGGGCGCACTGGAAGCGAACCATCGTGTGCTCCTGGAAAAGCTCCTCATGGACATGTACGGTCAGCAGGGCGGCTGCGAGCGGATCAAGAACTATCCGTACCCGCGCCAGTTCGCCACCATCAACAGGTTCTTCACGCGGGTGTTCGTGTGGCTCGTGCCGCTGGGGCTGATCGGCGAGTTCGCCAAGCTGGGCACCTGGCAGGTGTGGCTCGCCATCCCCGCGAGCTTCCTCATCGGCTGGGTGTTCAACGCCATGGAGCGCGTGGGCGAGGCCACCGAGAACCCCTTCGAGGGCCAGGCCAACGACACGCCCATCACCTCCCTCAGCCGCACCATCGAGATCGACCTCCGCGAGATGCTCGGCGAGACCGACATCCCCAAGCCCATCCCCCCGCAGAACAACATCCAGCTATGAGCACGCCCGAACACCTGGCCATCGTCCGTAAGCACTATCCGAACGCCATCTCCACCATCACGGCGGTCGACCGCCTGTTCGACCTGCTCGCCGACCGCTATGGCCTGCAACCCGGCAAGATGATGGCCGCGGACAGCCTGTGCTGCGACGATGTGAACACCATTGAATACCCACCGCGTGCCTACGAGATGCTGGGCCCCTTCAAGCTCGGCGGACTGGATGGCTACCCCTTCGCCGGCCTCACGGGCATGGGCGCTTTCGCCGCGCATGTGCCGGACGATGGCGCCGTGTTCGTGTACCACGGTCCGCACATCGGCGTGAGCAAGGACGGCAGCCTCGGCTCCATCCTGCGCATCGGCCAGGTGAAGTCCAGCGGTTGCTGCGGTGCCTGCCGCGCGGCCGTGAAGAAGCTGCAGGCCGGTGAGATCCGCGCCGGGGAGGTCACCGAGCTCGACCACCAGCAGAACACCATCGAGCAGATCGTGCTGGCCGCGAAGGAGCGGATACTCGCGGCGGGGGATCCGATGAAGGAGGCCACCGAGGTGATGCAGGAGGCCATCAGCGCGCGCATCGACCTGCTGGCCGCACGCACCACCTACAACGCGAAGTACCTGATCCTGATGGGCGCGGTGCACATCAACGGCGACCACGACATGGGCTCGTACACCAGCGTGCGGCGCTTGCTGGTGAAGGACCTGCGCACGGGTGAGACCCGGGAGCACGTGGGTGAGCTGTTGGGCGCGGGGTAGCCGAAGGCGATCGGATCGCTGTACGGAACCTGATACGCGTTCACACCGCTCACTTCTTCCCTCTCCTGCTGACCGCCAAGGTGAGCCAACTGCCCGCCACGAACGGGAAGGTGAGCGCGCCACCGAATGGATCCAGCCAGCCCGTGAGCACCAGTGCGAATTGCAGCACCAAGGTGATGACCACCGCGACCACCACGCTGTGTGAACGGTGGGGCTGTTCGGCAAAGGCGATGCCGGTGAGCACGGCATTGAACCCGAATAGTCCCGCAAGGATCTGGTCCAACGGCAGATGCAAGCACCACGCCGCACAGGCCCCGGCGAAGGAGGCCAGCAGGCCCACCAGGGCCGCACGTGGTGAAGCGACCAGCACGCCAAGGAAGAAGAGCACGCCGGACGGTGCGTGACCTTGGAAGATCACCTGTCCGTATCCGTTCGTTCCGACGCTCAGGAGCGCAAGGGCGTTCGAGGTCGGCAGCGGGGCGATGGCTGACGAGGCCGGTGCCGTGAACGTGCGCAACAACGGGATCAGCACCCAGGCCACCAGCACGAAGGGGAAGGTGAACCCCGGAAGCCCCCTTCGGATGAAGAGGTGCTGCAGCATGGCAGCCGTGGCGGCACCGACCACCACGAGCGCCCAAACGAACCAGGTGGCCTTGAAATGGAAGACCAGTACCACACCCACCAACGACGCACTGAAGCCGTACAGCCCGGCCTGCACATCGGCCGGCCGGAAGCGCAGTAGCCGCGCCGTGAGCGTCCCGGTGCCCGCGCCCAACAACGCCGCCGCGCCGAATTGCCATCCGCCCAGCCAAAGCCCGGCCAGGATGAACACGCCGCTCCATCGGTTGCCCTGGAGCATGATCTGCCCAAGGCCCTTCAGCACCGCATCGACGAATGGTGAGAACCACAGGCGGCCGTCCGGTACTGGTGTATTGGTAGGCATACTTCCGTTGCGGCCAAAATAGACCCTGTTACCGCGACCCGTACCGCATCGATCAACGTCTTCCCCGGCCGGATCGCATCTTCGCACCATGGCGGAACCGCTCAAGGAGATGTTCAACGCCGCCTACTTCGACAGGCTGGCGCGAACGGTGCAGGGTGCATACCCCGCGTTCGATGTTCCAGCGTTCCACCGGGAAGTGATGCATGGGCTCGCTGGACGTGAACTGAACGCCCGTATGCGCCATGCCAGCATCACCCTGCGGAAACACCTGCCGCAGGACTTTCACCGAACGGTGGGCGTGTTGAAGGAAGTGGCCCTGGAGATGCCGAAGGGCTATACCGCCCTGTTGTACCCCGACCTCGTCGCACTTTACGGCTTGGATGATCCGGCGTTCTCATTGGATGCGCTGGCCTATTTCACCCGGTTCGGCTCTTCCGAATTCGCCGTCCGTGAGTTCCTTCGTCGCGATCTGGAAGGCACGCTCCACGTGATGCGGCAGTGGGCGGAGGATGAGAGCGAACATGTCCGACGCCTGGCGTCGGAGGGCAGCCGCCCCCGGCTTCCCTGGTCATTCCGGCTGGATGCCGTGCTGCGCGACCCGCGCCACACCCGCCCCATCCTGACGTGTCTGCGGAGCGACCCCGCACCGTACGTCCGCAAGTCGGTGGCGAACCACTTGAACGACATCAGCAAGGACCATCCGGACTACGTGGTGGACCTGCTGCGCACGTGGGGCCTGCAACACCCAGCGACCGCCTGGATCGCCAAACACGCCTGCCGCACCCTGATCAAGGCCGGTGCACAGGACGCACTTGCGTTGTTCTCGTACAACAAGAGGGTGAAGGTGCGTGTGGAGGACCTGAGGCTCGCGGAGGACCGTCTCGCCCTCGGCGGAACCCTGGAGTTCGCGTTCGAACTGGTTTCGGGATCCGACCAGGACCAACCGCTGGTCATCGACTACGCGATACACTACATGAAAGCCGATGGTCGGCATTCCCGCAAGGTCTTCAAGCTGAAAGTGCTGGAATTGCCCGCGCGCGCCGCCATCACCCTGCGCAAACGCCAGCGCATCGTGGACCTCAGCACCCGGAAGCACCACCCCGGTGACCATCGCGTGGAGGTCCTGGTGAACGGGAACAGCCTGGCGATCGCGGGGTTCGTGCTCGAGATCGCCCACCGGCAGGACGCTGCGCCAGAACGTCTCAAGGCCTGACCCCGGGCCGAGGGCAGGGTGTCGCTCCCCGAACATCCGCGCTACCCGTACCGTTGAAGGGTTTACCTTTGCCTGCGATGCGCCGCGTCCTCTTCCTCTTCACCCTGGCCCTCTATGCCTGGAGCGCCATGGAGATGCATGAATGGGTGCGTGTGCCGCAAGTGGCGCTGCATATCCTGGAACACCACAGCGACTTCGGCCACCACGACGACGACAGCGAAGGACACCAACACGCAGACCTGCCGCCGGGCGAGCACGACCACACGCCGTTCGACGATGGGTGCTCGGACGTGTTCTGCGCGTGCAGCGGCATCGCGCTGGCCTCCACGCACAGCAGCCTCCGCCTGGTGCTGTCCCGCGCCACCATCGCGCTGAGCCCGGCCGAGGAGACCCTGCACTTCGTTTCCTTCTCCGGTTCCAAGTGGAACCCGCCGCGCGCCTGATCAGGCGCTGAGCGCCGCCGCACGGTGAGGCCCGGCCCCGTGCGCCATTGGTCTCCTTCCATTTCCACCCGGTTCCCGCATTGTCGGGATCCATCGCATTCGTTCCATGATCGACGCGGTCATACGGTTCTCCATACGGAACAAGGCCATCGTGGGCCTGTTCACGGTGCTGCTCATCGCCTACGGCGGCTGGTCGCTCACGCGGCTGCCCATCGATGCGGTGCCCGACATCACCAACAACCAGGTGCAGGTGATCACCTACGCGCCCACCCTGGCGGCGCAGGAGGTGGAGCAGTTCATCACCGCGCCCATCGAGCGCAGCATGGCCTCGCTGCCGGACCTGGTGGAGATCCGCTCGGTGAGCCGCTTCGGCCTGAGCCTGATCACCATCGTGTTCGAGGAGGAGGTGGACACCTACTTCGGCCGCACCCTGGTGGACCAGCGGCTGGCCGACGCGACGGCGCAGATCCCGCCCGGCATGGGCACGCCCTTCCTGGCCCCGGTGAGCACCGGCCTGGGCGAGATCTACCACTACGCCCTGCATCCGATGAAGGGCTACGAAGGCCGCTTCAGCCCCACGGAACTGCGCACCATCCAGGACTGGGTGGTGGCGCGCCAGCTCCTCGGCACACCCGGCGTGGCCGAGGTGAACAGCTTCGGCGGCCAGGTGAAGCAGTACGAGGTGAGCATCGACCCCAAGCGCCTGCAGAGCATGAGCGTGACGCTGGCGGAGGTGTTCACCGCGCTGGAGAAGAACAACGAGAACACCGGCGGCGCCTACATCGAGAAACGGCCCAACAGCTACAGCATCCGCGGCAGCGGCCTGCTGCGTACGCCCGAGGACATCGGGCAGGTGGTGGTGAAGAACGGCAGCAACGGGGTGCCGCTGCTGGTGCGCGACGTGGCCACCGTGGGCTTCGGCAGCGCCCCGCGCTACGGCTCGCTCACCCGCAACGGCCAGGGCGAGGTGGTGGGCGGCATGGTGCTCATGCTCAAGGACGCCAACAGCGCCGAGGTGATCAAGGCCGTGAAGGAGCGCATCCCCATGATCCAGAAGTCGCTGCCCGAGGGGCTGATGATCGAGCCCTACCTGGACCGGTCCCACCTGGTGGACCGCGCCATCGGCACGGTGCGCACCAACCTGCTGGAGGGCGCGCTGATCGTGATCCTCGTGCTGGTGCTCTTCCTGGGCAACTGGCGCGCGGGCCTCATCGTGGCCAGCGTGATCCCGCTCAGCATGCTCTTCGCCATCATCCTGATGAACCTCTTCGGCATGAGCGGCAACCTGATGAGCCTCGGCGCCATCGACTTCGGCCTGATCGTGGACGGCGCGGTGATCATCGTGGAGGCCACCCTGCACCACCTGCACACGCGCTTCCAGGGGCGGCTGCTCACCCGCGCGCAGATGGACGAGGAGGTGTACGACAGCGCCAGCCGGATCCGCCGCAGCGCGGCCTTCGGCGAGATCATCATCCTCATCGTGTACATCCCCATCCTCACCCTGGTGGGCATCGAAGGCAAGATGTTCCGCCCCATGGCGGCCGTGGTGAGCTTCGCCATCGTCGGCGCGCTGCTGCTCAGCCTCACCTACGTGCCCATGATGAGCGCGCTGGCCCTCGCGCGCAACACCACCCGCAAGCGCAACCTCAGCGACCGCATGATGGACCGGCTCCAGCGGTGGTACGACCCGGTGATCGCGTTCTCCCTGCGCCACCAGGTGCAGGTGGTGGTGGTGGCCGTGGTGCTCTTCCTCGGCAGCCTCTTCGCCTTCACGCGCATGGGCGGCGAATTCATACCCACGTTGGAGGAGGGCGACTTCGCCTTCCACAGCATCCTGCCGCAGGGGGCCTCGCTCAGCATGAGCATCGCCAACAACGAGAAGGTGGAGCGGATCCTGATGGGCTTCCCCGAGGTGAAACAAGTGGTGGGCCGCACCGGCAGCGCCGAGATCCCCACCGACCCCATGCCGCCCGAGGCCACCGACCTGATGATCATCCTCAAGGACAAGGACGAATGGGTGACCGCCCGCGACCGCGAGAGCCTGCAGGACACCATGATGAAGGCCCTGCGCGTGATCCCCGGCGTCTTCTTCGAAGCCACGCAGCCCATCCAGATGCGCTTCAACGAGCTGATGACCGGCATCCGGCAGGATGTGGCCGTGAAGGTGTACGGCGAGAACATGGACACCCTGGCGCTGCTGGGCGCGAAGGTGGCCGCGCTGATCCGCGGTGTGGAGGGCGCCGGCGAACCCCAGCTGGAGCGGGTGGCGGGCCTGCCGCAGATCACCGTGAACTACGACCGCGCGCGGGTGGCGCAGTACGGCCTGAACATCGCCGACCTGAACCGCGCGCTGCGCACGGCCTTCGCGGGTGAGGTGGCGGGCTCCATCTACGAGAACGAACGCCGCTTCGACCTGGTGGTGCGCATGCAGCAGGACCAGCGCCAGCGGATCGAGGACGTGGCCAACCTGCTGGTGGCCATGCCCGGCGGCGGCCAGATCGCGCTGAAGCAGGTGGCCGAGGTGGCCCTGGTGAACGGCCCCGCGCAGGTGAGCCGCGAGAACGCCCGGCGCCGCATCGTGGTGGGCGTGAACGTGCGCGATCGCGACGTGGAGGGCTTCATGGAGGAGCTCGCGCAACGCATGGACGATGAGCTGATCCTTCCCACCGGGTATGCCTACACCTTCGGCGGCACCTTCGAGAACCTGCGCGCGGCCAACGCCCGCCTGCTGGTGGCCGTGCCCGTGGCGTTGCTGCTGATCTTCCTGCTGCTCTTCTTCACCTTCCACAGCGTGAAGCGCGCCCTGCTCATCTACACCGCCATCCCCATGAGCGCCATCGGCGGCGTGGCGGCCCTGCTGCTGCGCGACATGCCCTTCAGCATCAGCGCGGGCGTGGGCTTCATCGCCCTCTTCGGCGTGGCGGTGCTCAACGGCATCGTGCTCATCGCCACATTCGACGAGCTGGAACGCGAGGGCATCACCGACCTGAAGGAACGCGTGCTGAAGGGGACGCGCATCCGCCTGCGGCCCGTGCTGATGACGGCGTCGGTGGCCTCGCTCGGCTTCCTGCCCATGGCCCTCAGCGGCAGCGCCGGTGCGGAAGTGCAGCGTCCGCTGGCCACCGTGGTCATCGGCGGCCTCATCACCGCCACGGCCCTCACCCTGGTGGTGCTGCCCGCGCTGTACATGCTCTTCATGCGGATCGGTCGGCCGCGCGCACCAAGACCGGCCATCGCTGGGGCGGCCACGATCGCCGTGCTCATCAGTGCGAACGCCCACGCACAAGCACCGATCAGCATGGACACGGTGATCGCCCGGGCCTTACGCAACCATCCAAGCATGACGGCCGCTGAGCTGAAGGTGCAGGAACAGGAAGCCCTGCGGAAGTCGGCCCTCGAATTGCAGCCGCTGAATGTGCAGTTCATGCAGGGCCAGATCCAGGGGCCGTACCGCTCGGACATCAACCTGCAGGCCATCACGGGCGTCGCCTTCCCCACCACGGTGGTACGCCGCGCGGACTACCTGAAGGAGAGCATGCGGCTCGCGGAGAGCGAGAAGCTCACCACCGGCGCCTTGGTGAAGGAAAGCGCGGGCGGGGCGTATCTGCAATGGGCCATGGGCCTGGAACAGGTGCGGCTGCTTGAACAGCTCGACAGCATCCACGCGTCCATGGCCGACTTCGCCGCACGGCGTTTCGATGTCGGTGAGACCGGTCGGCTGGAGAAGACCACCGCACAGAGCCGCGCCGAGCAGGTGCGCCTGCAGTTGCGCCGGGCACAGGCCGAGCTGCTGGTCCACCGCGCCGAGGTGGAACGCTGGGCGGGTGCGCTGGAGAATGTGATGCCCGTGGTGGGTGAACTGCTGAACACCGCACGCGCTCCGGATCCGGGCGGCGGTGGCGATCCCCTCGTCCGCTCCATGGAACAGCGCGCCCAGGTGGCCGAGGCCGAATGGAAACTGCAGCGCAGCCAATGGGCGCCCAACCTGCAGGGAGGCGGCTTCTACCAGACCTTCGACGGTGTCGCGCCGTACAGCGGTTGGTTGATCGGTGCCAGCGTGCCCCTGCCCGGCAGCGGACAAGGTGCGCGCACCAAGGCCGCACGCCTGCGCAGCGAGATGGCATCTCAGGAACTCGAAGCCGCACGCCGTGAGCGAAGCAGCGAACGCCTGCGCACCCAAGCGCAGTACGAACAGCTACGCGAAAACCTCGCCTACTACGAAGGCACCGGTGCCGCGCTGGCCAGCACGCTGCGTGACGATGCCGAACGCGCCTATCGAGCGGGCGAGGTGGACTATTTCCAGTTCACCCAGGGCATGGATGAATACTTCAGGATCAGTACCGAACAATTGCGCGTGCGGTACGAACTCGCCCTCACCGTCCTGCACCTGCGCGCCCTGCAGGGCCTCTAACGCCGAACGAACATGAACACAGCGAAGAACCATTGCGGCACCGGGATCAATAGCGTCGGCGCGTCAGTGCGCATCGGTCCGGCAGCATCCGGGTCCAGCGCGATCAATTCCACCACCACGAACACCATGGAGCGTGATCCGCGCATCCAACGAACGATGAACATGAAGCTCGGATGGCAGAATAGAAGTGAAGAAGAGAAGAGGTACCATTTCTCACCTCCACACTTCCTCACTTTCTCACCACCCTCACCATTCTCACCCTTTCACTTCCTCACTTTCTCACCACTCTCACCACTCTCACCATCTTCACCACCCTCACCTTTCTCACTTCCCCACCTCCTCGCCCTCACACTCCTCCTCACCCTCGCCGCATGCGGTGGCCCAGGCACTTCCACCGATGACCACGCCGCGGAAGGCCACGGTGAAGAGGCCCACGCACACAACGAACACCTTGGCGGGTCGCCCGTGGTGAGCCCGGAGCAGTTCAAGGCCATCGACGGGGAACTGGGGCGCGTGGAGCTGAAGGACCTCGCCACCTCCTTGCAGGCCACCGGTTTCCTGAAGGTGCCCCCGCAGAACATCGCCGACGTGAGCGCTGCCGTGCCTGCCACCGTGCGCGAGGTGCTGGTGCAGGAAGGCGACCGGGTGCGCAAGGGCCAGACGCTGGTGACCATCGCCGACCAGCAGATCGCGCAGCTACAGCGCGACCACCTCGACGCCCGCGCACGCCTCACCTACGCCAGGGCCGAACTTGACCGCCAGACCGAGCTCGCCCGCAACAACGTGAACGCGCAGAAGACGCTGCAACAGGCCACCGCCGAACATGCCGCGCTGCTGGCCGAGGTGAGCGCCAGCGCCCAGGTGCTGCGCCTCTGGGGCCTCGATCCCGACAAGCTCGACGCCGGCGACATCCGCGCTACGATCAACGTACCCAGCCCCATCGACGGCACCGTGGCGCACATCGCCGTGAACGTGGGCAGCCGCGTGGGCGGTGAAGCGCCCATGGTGCGCGTGGTGAACAACAGCGAACTGCACGTGGACGTGTTCGTGTACGAGCAGGACATCGCCCGGGTGAAGAAGGGCCAGCGCATCGACCTGACCCTCACCAACGTGCCCGGCCGCAGCTACACCGCCGAGGTCTTCGCCATCGGCAGCGCCTTCGAGAGCGAGACCAAGACGCTGCCCGTGCATGCGCACATCACCGGCGACAAGACCGGCCTGATCGACGGCATGGGTGTAACGGCCATGATCGACCTGGGCAACGCGCGCCTGCCCGCCGTGCCCACCGCCGCCGTGGTGAACAGCGACGGGCTGGACTATGTCTTCATCCACACCGAGGAAGACCACGACCATGCCCCCGCCGACGGACACGATCACGCGAACGAGGGATCGGCACATGCGCACGGGGAAGGAGCCGGGGAACACGATCCTGCGCACGCCCACGCGGACGGTCACGACCACAGCGGCACCATGCGGTTCCAGCGGGTACAGGTGAAGCGCGGTGTCTCCCGCGACGGCTGGACGGCCGTGACCTTCCTGCAACGCGTGCCTTCCGACGCGGAAGTGGTGATCAACGGCGCCTACTACCTGATGGCGATGATGACCAACAGCGGGGAGCACAGCCACTGAGGGGATCGGAACGATGATGAGGGCACGGGTTCAACACAGGAACACGGTCCTTGAACCGAGTAGCAGGCCATTGTCCTACCTGGCGGAGGCAGTCGAAGGGGTGAATTCGACCGCGACCGACGAATGGATGGCTTGGAGACACGCGACGATGCATGGCGCCTTACCGCCGAATACATGGAAACCGGCGAAGCCCCGGAGGGATCCATGATCGAGGAATGCAACGATGCCGAGGAGGCCCGGAAGATCGCGGGACACCATGACCGGAATGTCAGGATCGACTGTGAGCAGTGGGTTGGGCTCCAGTAAGCGCTACAGAAACGATGGACGGCTGTGAACAATGTGATGTGATTCTCGTGTCCGGATGCACTGCTATTCTGAACGATTTTGTTAACAACTTAGCGGCATGCGATTCATCGATCTCTTTGCCGGGCTTGGCGGTTTCCACGTAGGGCTTGCTCGCCTTGGACACGAGTGCGTGTTTGCGAGCGAGTTGGATCCAATCTTGCAGGATGTCTATGAGCGGAACCACGGCATTCGCCCCGTTGGAGATATTCGCAAAGTCAAGTCAAAGGAAATCCCCGAGCACGACATTCTTTGCGCTGGGTTCCCGTGCCAGCCTTTCTCTAAGGCAGGGGAACAGGCAGGCTTCGAGTGTCCAACAAACGGATCACTGATCGATGAGGTGCTGCGGATCATTCGCGACCGTAAGCCTACATACATCCTCCTTGAGAATGTTCCCAACCTTAAGACCCACGATGAAGGGCGTACTTGGGTAAGGATCAAGGCAGATCTGAGGAAGGCAGGCTACGATTTAGATGAGCAGATTTATTCACCTCACGAATTCGGAATCCCGCAGATCAGGCAACGCCTCCTTCTTGTCGGGAAGCGGGGAGGGCTCACCGGGTTTAATTGGCCCGAGAAACCGACAGGATCAAGACCATCCCTGAAGGACATACTGGACAAGAACCCGAAGGATGCCAAGCCGCTCACCAAACAAGTGGTCGATTGCCTCAATGTTTGGCAGGATTTCATGGATCGGATCCCGGCGAGTACTCAGCTTCCCTCGTTCCCGGTCTGGTCAATGGAATTTGGCGCAACCTACCCATTCGAGGATAAGACCCCATTTGCATTGAAACAAGGTCTACGTTCTTTCCGGGGCTCCTATGGAATGAGCTTGGAGGGGCTCAGCGCAGAAGATGCTTTTTATGCCCTCCCATCACATGCAAGAACGGAAGAAGACCAGTTCCCGACTTGGAAACGCAGCTTCATCAGGAACAACCGGGCCTTCTACCAAGAGCACAAACGTGAACTGAAGAGTTGGATCCCAAAGATTCTTCCGTTTCCTTCATCACTTCAAAAATTTGAATGGAACTACAAGGGTGGTAAGCGGAACATTTGGAAGCATGTCATCCAGTTCCGAGCATCAGGCGTTCGCGTGAAGCGAGCGGACACGAGTCCGTCCTTGGTGGCCATGACAAGTACCCAAGTACCCATCATCGGATGGGAACAACGGTACATGACCCCAAACGAGTGCGCGCGCCTTCAGTCGCTCGATGGCTTGCATCTTCCTCCAACTGAAACACGAGCATTCAAGGCGTTGGGCAATGCGGTGAATGCCAAGCTTGTCCAGCACGTTGCTGAACAACTGATCGGCGAACAGCCGTTAGCCGTGCCGCCGCGACGTGTTCGTTCAACCGCCCGATCGGGCTCACTTGTTCTCGCCTGATCCGCTGCAATCGCCTCTCTCATGACGACCGTCAATATCCGGCCCGGCATCAATATCCTGTCGGTCCTCGGCCATCTGAACTACAAGCCGTGGTATGCTTTGGGAGAGTTCGTGGACAATGCTGTCAACAGCGGAATTGAGAAGAACTGGAACCGTCTCCAATCGCTACATGGACACAACTACAAGCTCCGCGTAGAGATAGAACTGGACGGTACGGATGGTGGCCGCATTGTGATCCGTGACAACGCCGCTGGGATCGCAAGAGCCGATTATCAGCGGGCCTTCCGTACCGCAGAAGTACCCCTTGACCGTTCTGGGCTTTCCGAGTTCGGCATGGGTATGAAGAGCGCGAGTTTCTGGTTTACGAACACCTGGACCGTTCGCACAAAAGCCGTTGGTGAGAAATTCACGGGCAAGGTCCGTTTCGACCTGGACAAGATCGTGGAGTCAGGGTTGGAGCAATTACCCATAGATGACGAGGCAGCGAAGTTGGAAGAGCACTTCACCGAACTCGTCCTTCTGAAGCCTGCGAAGATGCCGACCGGGAGGACGATCGGGAAAATCAAGAAGCATTTGTCGGGCATCTATCGCCAGTTCATCCGTGATGGAAAGCTGGAACTTTGGTTCGATGGCGAGCAGTTACGCTATGAGGAGCCCAAGTTGCTTGTCGCTCCACGAGATGGGTCCGGGGCTCCTCAGACGTGGAAGACATCCGTGAGCATATCACTGCCGGGGAATAAAACGGCGAAGGGGTTTGTCGCGATACGCGAGGAGGCAAGTACCGCAGAGGCCGGGCTCGCGCTGTTCCGTCGTGGTCGCTTGATCGTCGGTAGCGGCGATGAAGGATACCGTCCGACCTCGATATTCGGCCAGCCCAACAGTTATCGGTATCAGCGTGTCTTTGGCGAATTGCACCTTGAAGGATTCGGTGTCAGCCATACGAAGGATGCGATCCAGTGGGATGGCCTTGAAGACGACTTCTTGAGCGAGCTCAAGAAGCAGATGAACGAAGATCCCCTTCCGATCCTGAAAATGGCGGAGGAATACAGGGCGAAGACCAAGACCGTATCCCTGACCCGTGCAGCTCAATCGGCTGCCGTGTCCACCGCTCAGGCCATCACGAATGCAGAACCCGTCATTGCCGCACAACGGGACGAGCAGCCAACCATAACACCGCCTCCGGTTGAGTTGCCCACACCCTCCGAGACAGCTGCGAAAAGGGAACTCCAATTACACTTCAAGGATCAGGATTGGGTTATAACAATTGACCTTGTGAATGACCCGGCCATTGAGGAATGGCTCGAACTGTCCCAATCTAACAGCTTCAAGAGTCCGAAGGCCGTTGGCATCCGCATGAACCTTGCCCATCCGTTCATTCAAAGGTTCGGCGGCTCTTCCGGTGAGCACATCGAAGCTTTGCTCCGCTTGGCTGCGGCTTTGGCAATTGCTGAAACAGTAGCACGGGACAGCGGAGTACGGCAAGTGGGCACTATTCGCAGGCATGTGAACGAACTACTTCGGAAGGCCCTGAGCGATCCGGGCATTACACCGTTGGATGAATAGACCATGGACATCACCCAACTTGTCGAACTCAACATGCATTCAAACAACGGTTGGACCCCGGCTATCGGCCAAGAGACGGAAGATCTCCTAACCCATTTCCAAGGCAAGTTGGACGATGCCGGACGACAGAATCTGATTGAATCGACAACGCGGATCCTTGGCCAATGTGCCCCTACCATTGGCCCTCCTTCCACAAGGACGGGGCTGGTGGTCGGCTATGTCCAAAGCGGAAAGACCATGTCGTTCACTACCGTGGCAGCCATGGCAGTGGACAACGATTATCCGGTCGTCATCGTAATCACGGGCATCTCGAACAACTTGTATAAGCAATCGGCGGAACGTCTTGAACATGATCTTCGGCTCAATGTCCGGAACGACCGGAAATGGCAGCATTATCGTGAGCCCAACAAGAATGACCGGGAGCGGATCGCTCGGATAATCCAAGATTGGAAAGACCCTTCCCTCCCTGCTAACGACAGGCAGGTTCTGCTCGTTACTATCAAGAAGAACTGGAGTGTTCTTCGTCGGCTGATCGCCATACTCCGTTCATGTGATTTGAATGGCATTCCTGCGCTGATCATTGACGACGAGGCGGACCAGGCAAGCCTGAACACGAAGGTCCGGGATGACGACGAAAGCGCCACATATTCCCGCATCCGCCTCCTGCGGGAAAGGTTTCCATGCCACACGTTCCTGCAGTACACAGCCACCCCACAAGCCAACCTGCTTATCAACATACTGGACAGCCTGTCTCCCGACTTCGCTGAGTTGTTGGTCCCCGGCGACGACTATACGGGTGGAGTGGAATTTTTCCGGGACCAGAGCGATCTGGTGCGTGATATTCCGGTCGATGAACTACCTGATCGGGATAACCCGGCCACAGAGCCTCCGCTGAGCTTGCAGGAAGCCATGCGCCTGTTCTACGTCGGAGTCGCTGTTGGCCGTATCAAAGGCGAGGAGCGGCGAGGGAAGAACCGGAGCATGCTCATCCATCCGTCCCGCACCACGGACGCGCACGGTCGCTACGCGGAGTGGGTGAGGAATTTGAACCGTCATTGGGTGGATACCCTTGCTTTAGCGGAGGGTGACATCGACCGCTCCGAACTATTGGTGGAGTTCAGGAGTGCCTATGATGACTTGCACCGGACCGTCCCTGAGGGGCTGCCAAACTGGGAGGAGATTGTTCCAATTCTTCGCAGGGCGATCGAGCGTACCGATTGCGGCGAAGTGAATTCCACGGATCGGCGCGCCGACATCAATTGGAGGTCTGAATATGCCCGGATCCTCATCGGTGGCCAGTCGCTGGACAGAGGGTTCACTGTTGAAGGGTTGACCGTCACGTACATGCCGCGTGGGTTGGGCTCCATGGGTGCCGCCGACACGTTGCAGCAACGCGCCCGGTTCTTCGGTTACAAGCGGAGTTACTTGGGATATTGCCGATTGTACTTGGACGCTGATGTCCGCGATGCATTCATCGACTACGTCACGCATGAGGAAAGCATTCGAGAAGAGTTGAATGATCTTCGAAGGCAACAAGTGCCGTTGAAGCAATGGCGGCGGACCTTCATCCTGTCCTCACGGCTTGAGCCGACCCGCAAGAATGTTCTCTCGCTCGAACATTCGCGAGACTCATTCGGAGATCGCTGGTTCTGGGTCAAGACGCCTTTGGCCTCCATGGAGTCGTGCGCTTCCAATAGACTTGCCTTTGACTCGTTTATCTCAAACCATCCTTTCGCTCCGCTGCCTGCTGAATTGTACGGATCGGTCGCAAGCCGCCACACGGGGATCACCTCCATTCCATTGAACGATGTGTGCGATCAACTGCTTTTCGAGGTGGGCGTTCCTGACCCGCAGGAGAATCGAGATTACGTCGGGGTACTGTACCAGATTGAGCGGTACCTAAGGCAGCACCCGAAGGAGTTGTGCGATGTCTATGTCATGCGCCCCGATGACAACGCCCGGCGTGCCGTGAACAAGAATCAGGAGATTGATAATATCTTCCAAGGCTCCAACCGTAAAGAAGGGGATCCATTGTACTACCCCGGCGATCGGGAGATCCACGCCGAAGGTCGTCTCACGATCCAACTACGTCGCCTGGCGCTGACCCAAGGCAAAAACGGCCCCGAGATCGCTACGGATGTCCCCGTGCTTGCTATATGGGTGCCCAAGCCCATGGAAGAACAGTGGCTCGTTCAAGAGCAACAACCTCCCATTGCCTGGTCATGACCGACCTGTCCCGGATATTCGAGAGCCTACCGGTATCAGAAGAGTCATCCAGCGGCCAAGCAACCTTTCATGCGCTTCCGGCCAGTTCCAACGAGCAGGTGCTAATAGCCAAGACCACTCAGGGACGGGCGTGTCTTCTTGTTAATACGGCGTTTTCAGTAGAGCCTTCACCTCCGCCATTGCGCTTAGAGAATCTAACGGTGCAGCACAATATTGAAGGCCGAGTTCGCACCAATACAGGGACTACGGAAGGTACCTTTTCATTGATTGCGCTTCGTACCAGCGACAAGCTCCTGGTGAACATGTTCTTGCGGTTTGTAGTCGCATTTGCGGAGCACTTGCCCAAGCGTCCGACGGCATCGGATGTATCGTTGGAGCTTCAACGTCTGGTCACCCTGCTTCAAAGCTTACGGAAACCTGCAACCAAGACCATTCAAGGATTGTGGGCGGAACTTCTTTTGATCGCTTCACGCGATAAACCCGCACGATGGATCAATGGTTGGCACACCGACCCGATGGGACTTCATGATTTTGTCTTCGGGGATACACGTGTTGAGGTCAAGAGCACCATGGCACATGAGCGTACACACAGGTTCTCTCACGACCAGCTTTCCACACCCACAGGAGTGGAGTTGTACATCGCTTCGATCCTGGTGGAAAGGTCCAATATGGGGGTCTCGTTATTCGACCTTGCCGATAGGATCCACCAAAAAGTGTTGCCAGAAGAATCACTGCTGCTCGATACGATTATCGCGACGACGCTGGGAAACGATTTCGCCAAGGCAACCGACATCAAGTTCGAGCCACACCGATCAACGGATTCGCTTCTGTTCTTCCCGTTGAGTATAGTACCACGATTAAGCGAAGAGCTACCCGCTCGGCTGATGGATGTGACGTACACGGTGCGGCTCAATGATTCGGATGGAATGCGAAGTCTGTCAATAGAGTAGCGACAGCGTAAAGGACAGCAGCGGCAGCCCGGCGCTGGTGCGGCCTTGCGGACACGCCAAGCGAGGAGGCGACCAGCGGAAGCCACCGAATCGCCGCGACGGCTGGACGGCCGTGACCTTCCTGCAGCCCGTGCCGTCCGACGCCGAAGTGGTGATCAACGGCGCCTACTACCTGATGGCGATGATGACCAACAGCGGGGAGCACAGCCACTGAGGGGGATCGGGGCGGTAGCCTGCTGGAGGCCTACCTTGCCCACGTGTCCACCGCCCTGCCCGAACACCTGCGCCTGAACCTCGGTTCATCGCGTACGCACGGCAAGGCCCCGCACAAGCCCATCCTGCTGCTGGCCGTGCTCAAGGCCTTCGACGAAGGGCTCATCCTCGAGAACCGCATCATTCCCAGCGCCGAGCTGGTCAACCTTTTCCGCGCGTATTGGGCGGTGCTGGTGCCGCAGGGGTGGTTTCAGCGGCGGTTCTTCCTGCCGTTCTACCACCTCAAGAACGAGCGGTCGGGCCTGTGGAAGCTCCACACATTACCTGGCTTCGAGGCTGCGGTCACCCGTTCCAACTCCATCAAGAGCCTTGGCTCCCTCATCGCGTTCGAGGCCCATGCCGAGCTCCGGGCCGACGTTTACGCGCGTTGGCTGGATGCGGATCACCGTGCGGTGGACCGCCAGTTGCTCATGACCGCCTACTTCCCGGGTCAAACGCTTCCCGCTGAACTGCCCGACCACCTGCGGGAACTGGAGCGGCACATCGCCACCAATTCACCGGCCCTCATAGGCGTGCAAGAACAAGGCACGCAAGAGGAGGAAGAGGAGGAAGTGGTGATGCGCAGTGCCGCCTTCCGCCGCAAGGTGCCCGAGCTGTACGGTCATCGTTGCGCCATCACCGGCTTGCAGGTGCGCAGCGCGCGCGGCCCCGGCCTCATCGACGCCTGCCACATCGTGCCCTGGTCCGATTCGTTCGATGACACCATCAGCAACGGCATGGCGCTCTGCCCCAACATGCACCGCGCCTTCGACCGGGGCCTCATCAGCATCGCGGCGGACCATACCGTGTTGGTGGCCCGTGATCTCCGCGAATCCGAAAGCTCGCACGCCATCCGGCCCTTTGCCGGAAAGCCCTTGTTACTGCCCGTGGATCCGCGTCATCGGCCGGCCGCGGAGAAGCTGGCGCGGCACCGGGAGCGGTTCGGGTTCTGAGCGCGGCGGCAGAACCTCAGCAACTGCAGCTGTCGATCCCACAGCCGCAGATCTCGCCCGTGGCCCGCTTCACCTTTGCGGCGCCTTCGGTGTGCGGGATGCAGCGGGCGTACTTCGTCGGGGCGCCGTGCAGTGCCACGGCGGACGGTGAGGGTGCGTTGGGGCGGGGCGGCCGTGTGCCGTATTACTTGGGGGCGGTGCGGTAGAGCCAGACGCCGACCGCGCCGAAGATGAGGTTGGGCAGCCACACGGCGATCAGCGGGTCGAGGCCGGCGTTGGTGGCGGCCACGGTGGTGATCTTGCTGCTGAAGATGTAGAGCAGGACCAGGAGCACGCCGAGGGCGAGGTGCACGCCGGTGCCTCCGCGCACCTTGCGGCTGCTGATGCTCACGCCGATGAGGGTGAACACGTAGGTGGCGAAGGGGGCGGAGGTGCGCTGGTGTTTCTCGATGAGGTAGAAGGCGGTGGTGTCGCTGCCGCGCATGCGTTCCTCGGCGACGAACCGGTCGAGCTCGGCGGTGGTCATGCTCATGGCGTTCTCGTTGCGCTGGCCCAGGTCGGAGGGCACCAGGGGGATCAGGGTGTCCAGCGCCTGGCCCCGCGTCAGGGTGCCGCCGGTGTCGTCGATGTCCTGCAGGGTCCAGTCCTCCACATGCCAGCGACCGGTGAGGCTGTCGTACACGGCGCGTTCGCTCATGAGCTTGCGCGTGAGGCGGCCGTCCTCCCATTGCTCCAGGCTGAAGCGGTAGCCGGTGCGGCGTTGGGCGTTGAAGCTCTCCACGTAGGCGATGGTGCCCGGGGCGATCTCGCGGTGGATGTTGCGGCCCTTCACCTGGAAGGCCACGCGGATGTGCTCCTCCTCGAAGGCCAGGCGCTCCTTGTTGGCGGCCGGCAGCACCAGGTGGTTGGCCGCCAGGGCCAGCAGCGTCAGGAAGGTGGCCGCCACGAAATAGGGCCACATGAGCCGCGGGAAGCTGATGCCGCCGCTGAGGGCTGCGATCACCTCGCTGCGGTGCGCCAGCCGGCTGGTGAACAGGATCACCGCCAGGAAGATCAGCAGCCCGCTGAAGAAGTTGGCGTAGTAGATCACGAAGTTCACGTAGTACTCGCGTATGATCTCGCCCGGCCCTGCGGTCATCTTGGCGAAGTCCTCGGTCTTCTCGCTGATGTCGAACACCACGGCGATGGCCATGATGAGCGCCAGGATGAAGAAGAAGGTGCCCAGGAACTGGCGGATGATGTAGCGGTCGAACAGGCGCAGCACGGGCGGAGGGTGTCAGTGGGGGGCTGGTCCATGCCCGGCGCACCACGCGCTCCCCGGGGGTGTTCCGCGCAGGACGGAAGCCGTGGCGATACCGGTGTTCGTGTTCATAGCCGCACCTTCAGTTTCGGGAGCAGCGTGTTCTTCCAAGGGGTGAAGCTACCGTCCAGGATGCGTTCGCGGGCCTCGCGCATCAGCCCCAGGTAGAAGCCCAGGTTGTGCAGGCTGGCGATCTGCTGGCCCAGCATCTCGTTGCTGGCGAACAGGTGGCGCACGAAGGCCCGGCTGTAGGCCGTGTCCGCCCAGCAATGGCCGTCGGGGTCCAGCGCCCCGTGGTGGTCGGCCCACTGCCGGTTCTTGATCTGCAGCACGCCTTCCCGGGTGAAGAGCATGCCGTTGCGGCCGTTGCGCGTGGGCATCACGCAGTCGAACATGTCCACCCCGCGCGCCATGTTCTCCAGCAGGTTCCACGGGGTGCCCACGCCCATGAGGTAACGGGGCCGGTCCGCCGGGAGTATGCCGCAGCACAGCTCGGCCATGGCGTACATCTCCTCCTCGGGCTCGCCCACGCTGAGGCCGCCGATGGCGTTGCCCACGGCACCCTTGGTGGCGATGTGCTCGCTGCTCCGCTTGCGCAGCTCGGGGAAGGTGCTGCCCTGCACGATGGGGAAGAGGGCCTGTTCGTGGCCGTACCGCGGGGCGGTGCTGTCGAAACGGGCGATGCAGCGGTCCAGCCAGCGGTGCGTGCGGTGCATGCTGTCCGTGGCGTACCGGAGGTCGCAGGGCCAGGGCGTGCACTCGTCGAAGGCCATGCAGATGTCGGCCCCGATGCTGCGCTGCACGTCCATCACCGATTCGGGGGTGAACAGGTGCCGGCTGCCGTCGATGTGGCTCTGGAAGCGCACGCCCTCCTCGGTGATCTTGCGGATGTCGCTGAGGGAGTGCACCTGGAAGCCGCCGCTGTCGGTGAGGATCGGCCGGTCCCAACCGTTGAACCGGTGCAGGCCTCCGGCGTGCTCCAGCACTTCGGTCCCCGGCCGCAGGTACAGGTGGTAGGTGTTGCCCAGCATGATGGACGCGCCGAGGTCGTCGCGAAGTTCGCGGGGGTGCACGGCCTTGACGGCGCCCAGGGTGCCCACGGGCATGAAGACGGGGGTGGGGATGGGGCCGTGGCCGGTGTGGAGCACCCCGGCGCGGGCGTGGCCGGCCGGGTCGGTGCGGAGCAGCTCGAAATGCACGGCGCAAAGATGGGGCGGCCGGGATACGCGCCACTTGCCCCCGAAGGCCTGTTCATAACCGGAGGCGGTCCCGAAGGGGCGGTGGCGGTGGCCCCGGTAGCTTCGCTGCCGTCCTCTCCATGGTCCAGACGCTCGTGTTCGCGATGGGCGGCGCGCTCGCCGTGCTGCTGTTCTTCCACGCGTTCATCTTCAGCCGCCTGGCCTTCCGCCACCAGCGGGTGAAGCCCGACCGCGACCAGCCGGTGAGCGTGGTGATCTGCGCGCGCAACGAGGCAACCGCCTTGGAGAAGCTCATCCCCGAGCTCATGGAACAGGACCATCGCGAGTTCGAGGTGGTGGTGGTGAACGACCGCAGCCAGGACCTCACCGGCGAGGTGCTGGAGTGGATGAAACCGCGTTTTCCGCGGCTGCGGACCGTGAACATCCAGGCCGACGAGAAGTTCAGCTACGGCAAGAAGATCGCGGTGGGGGTGGGCGTGCGCGCGGCCCGCCACCCGCACATCCTGCTCACCGATGCCGATTGCCGGCCGGCGGGGCGCGAGTGGATCTCGCGCATGGCCAGCGGCTTCAGCGAGCGCCGGCACATCGTGATCGGCCACAGCCCCTACGAAACGAGGCCGGGCCTCACCAACCTGTTGGAGCGCTACGACGGCATCGCCAAGGCGGTGCAGTTCATCGCCTTCGCGAAGGCGGGCCTGCCCTACATGGGGGTGGGCCGCAACCTGGGCTACACCCACGAGGTGTTCTTCAACGCCCGCGGCCCGCGGCGGCACCACCACCTCATGAGCGGCGACGACGACCTGTTCATCAACGAGGTGGCCCGGGCGCGCAACACGGCCGCCGTGGCCGATCCCGGCACCTTCATGGTGACGCGCGCCACCGAAGGCCTGGCCACCTGGGTGCGCCGCAAGCGCCGCCATTACACCACGGCCCGCTACTACCGCTTCGGCCACCAGCTGCTGCTCACCCTGCTGCCGCTGGCCCGTGCGGCCTTCTGGTGCACCTGCGCCGCCCTCTTCGCCCTGGGCGCCTGGCGCGAGGCCTCCATCGGGCTCGCCGTCAAGGTCGGCGCCTTCCTGCCGGTCACCCTCCTGGCCATGCACCGCCTGGGCGCCGGCCCCCTGTTGCTCATCCTGGCCCTTCCCCTCGAATGGCTGTTCTTAGTTTTGGAACCGTTGATCTACCTCAGCACCCTGGTCATCAAGCCCCGCCGATGGAAGTGAACGAGAACCTCTCCGAGAAGGCGCGCCACGACTACCTGCTCGTGCGCCGGGCCGTGGACAAGGGCGACCAGAAGGCCTACGCCGAGCTGATGGGACGCTACCGCGACTCCATCTACTTCATGCTGCTGAAGATGATCAACAACAAGGACGATGCCGAGGACCTCACCATCGAGGCTTTCGGCAAGGCCTTCAACCGGTTGAAGCAGTACACGCCGAACTACGCCTTCAGCACCTGGCTGTTCAAGATCGCGTCCAACAACTGCATCGACTGGATCCGCAAGCAGAAGAAGAAGACGCTGTCCATCGACAACCCCATCGGCACCGACGACGGGGACGAGATGACGATCGAGATCCGCAGCCACGGCCCCGATCCGGTGGACGTGGTGATCCGCGACCAGAAGAGCGCCGTGATGCGCGAGGTGGTGGACAAGCTCAAGCCCCGCTACCGCACCCTCATCGAGCTGCGCTACTACAAGGAGTACAGCTACGAGGAGATCGCCGAGGAGCTCGACCTTCCCCTGGGGACCGTCAAGGCCCAGCTCTTCCGCGCCCGCGAGTTCCTGATGAACATGCTGAACAACAGCAAGGAGGCCATCTGAGCGCAAGCGCCCGTGTGACCATGCGAGCATGTGCACATGGGCGCATGACCGCATGCCCGCATGCCGAGCCTGCTTACCAAGTACTTCCCCGACCTCTCCGCGAGGCAGCGCGACCAGTTCGCGCTCCTGGACCCGCTGTATGCGGAATGGAATGCGCGGGTGAACCTCATCTCGCGCAAGGACTTCGAGCACCTCCAGGAGCGGCACATCCTGCATTCGCTCGGCATCGCCAAGGTGGTGCGGTTCAAGAAGGGCAGCCGCATCGTCGATGTCGGCACCGGCGGCGGATTCCCGCTGGTACCGCTGGCGATTATGTTCCCGCAGTGCACCTTCCACGGCATCGACGGCATCGGCAAGAAGATCGCGGCGGTGCAGGGCGTCATCGCGGGCCTGGGGCTCACCAACTGCACCGCCGAGCAGGTGCGCAGCGAGGACCACCGGCAGCGCTACGACGCGATCGTGAGCCGCGCCGTGACCACCCTGCCCGAGTTCCTGCGCATGACCAAGCACCTGGTGCCGAAAGGGGAGGGCCGGCTCTTCTACCTCAAGGGCGGCGAGCTGGCCGACGAGCTGCTGCCCGTGAAGCAGCGCTACCGCGTGCACGAGCTGTCGCGCGTTTTCGAGGAGGACTTCTTCGCCACCAAGAAGGTGGTTGAAGTGGAGCTGTGAATCAGGAACGCGGAAAGCCGGAACGGCCCCCTCTCAGCTTTCCTCTTTCAGCTTTCCTCTTTCAGCTTTCCCCTTTCAGCTTTCCATCTGCAGCCTGTTCAGGCTGTGGTACAGCCCGTCGGCATCGGCGATCAGTTCGCCATGGGTGCCGCTTTCGGCGATCACGCCCTTGTCGAGCACGAGGATGCGGTCGGCGTCGCGGATGGTGCTGAGGCGGTGGGCGATCACCAGGCTCGTGCGGCCTTTCATCAGCTCCTCGAGGGCCTCCTGCACCAGGCGCTCGCTCTCGCTGTCCAGCGCGCTGGTGGCCTCGTCGAGGATCAGGATGGCGGGGTCCTTCAGCAGGGCCCGGGCGATGGCGATGCGCTGGCGCTGGCCGCCGCTGAGCTGGATGCCGCGTTCGCCCACCACGGTGGCATAGCCCTCGGGGAAGGCCGCGATGAAGCCATGCGCGTTGGCGCGGCGGGCGGCGGCCTCCACCTCGGCATCGGTGGCGTCGGGGCGGCCGTAGGCGATGTTCTCGCGGATGCTGCCCCCGAAGAGCAGCACCTCCTGGGGCACGATGGCCATGCGGTCGCGCAACGCCGTGAGGTCGTACGTCCGCGCGTCGCGGTCGTCGATGCGCACCATGCCCTGCACCGGGTCGTAGAAGCGCAGCACCAGCGCGGCGATGGTGCTCTTGCCGGCGCCGCTGGGGCCCACCAGGGCGATGCGCTGGCCGGGCTCGGCGGTGAACGACACGTTGCGCAGCACGGGCACATCCGGGCGTGTGTCGTAGTGGAAGCTCACACCCTCGAAGGCGATGCGGCCGCGCAACGCGGTGCGTTCCTTGCGGGGGGCCAGGCTCACCGGCTCGCCCACCTCATCGTGCAGGTCCATCAGCCGCTCGGTGGCGCCGATGGCCTTCAGCACCGTGTTGACCTGCTCGGGCACACTGCCGATGCTGGCGCCCACGAACACGCTGTACAGGATGAAGGTGACGAGCTCGCCGTTGCTGAGCAGCCCCTCGCGCTGCAGGTTCACCCCGCGCCACACCACCAGCACGATGGCGCCGAACATGCACAGGATGATGAAGGACACCAGGGCGCCGCGCCACCGGGCCCCGCGCATGGCCAGCGCCCGTGCCGCGAGCACGCTGCGGCCGTACCGGGCGATCTCCCACGCCTCGTTGGCGAAGGCCTTCACGCTCTGGATGCCCTGCAGGGTCTCGTCCACGATCACGTTGGTGTCGGCGATGCGGTCCTGCACCTGCCGGCTGAGGCGGCCGATGAAGCGGCCGAAGAGCACGGCCACCAGCACCACCGCGGGCACCGAGGCGAGCATGGTGAGGGTGAGCTCGGGCGACAGGCGCGCCAGCAGCACCAGGCCCGCCGCGATGATGATGACCTGCCGCACCAGCTCGGCCAGCGTGGTGGTGAAGGTGTCCTGCAGCAGGGCCGTGTCGGCGCTCAGGCGGCTGTTGATCTCCCCCACGCGCCGCCGTGCGAAGAAGGTCATGGGCTGGCGCAGCAGATGTGCGTAGGTGTCGCGCCGCAGGTCGGCCAGCATGTGCTCGGTGACGTGCGCGAACAGGAAGATCCGGAAGTAGCCCAGCACGGCCTGCACGGCGAAGGTCAGCAGCAGCAGCAGGAAGATGCTGTCCGTGTCGGTGAGGTCCAGCAGGGGCGCGCTGAAGGACGAAGGGCCCTTGGTGGAGTCGATCAGCCTGCCCATCAGGCCGGGGAACACCAGGCTCAGGGTGCTGGTGCCGAGCAGGAAGACCATGCCGGCGGCGAAGGCCCAGCGGTGCGGGCGCAGGTACCGGAAGATCCGCAGGGCCTTGCGCAGCGTCGTGCGGTCCAGCTTGGCCGGCTTGGCGTCGTTGTACCGATCGCGATCGCGGCGGGAGGCCATCGTCGTCGCCCGGTGCTCAGCCGTGCAGCGCCACCATCCGGTCGGCGATGTGGTCGAACAGGTTGCGCAGCGGGGTCTCCACCATCATCTTGATGATGGGGTTGAGGTCCGCCTCGAACACTTGCCAGGCCCGGGTGGCGCCGCCGTCGCTCTGCTGCAGATGCACGTCCAGCGTGAAGGGGAAGGGGCTGCGGTCGGTGGCCTTCATGCGCACCAGGCCCGGCGCTTCGCCCCCCGCCAGCTCCAGCCCGATGGTGGCCGCGCCCTGCACCTTGAAGGAGCACGAGCGGCCGTCGCTCTTCCAGTCGCTGATCCGGTCCTTCGGCAGCAGCTGCTGGAAGTTGTTCATGTCCTGGAGGAAGGTGTGCAGCTCGCCCGGCGTGCGGCCGATGGTCACCTGCTTGCTTTCGATGCGTGTCATGCCCATGGGGTTCGTTCCGTCCGCACGTTCCGTCGCACCGGCTCAGGCCTGCACGGCGGCGTTCCAGTTCGCGGGATCCTTCCGCCAGGTGTTCAAAGGCACCAGGTCCTTCTCGGTGATGTAGCCTTCGCGCAGCGCCTGGTCCAGCAGGATGCTGTAGTTGGTGAGCGCATGCAGCTTCACGCGGGCCTCCTCGAAGGCCGTGCGCGCCTTGTCGAAGCCGTAGGTGAAGATGCTCACCATGCCCTTCACCTCCAGGCCCGCATCGCGCAGCGCGCCCACGGCCTGCAGGCTGCTGCCCCCGGTGCTCACCAGGTCCTCCACCACCACCACGTTGCGGCCCACCGAGGCATCGCCCTCCACCTGGTTGCGCAGGCCGTGCTCCTTGGTGCTGGTGCGCACATAGATGAAGGGCAGGCCCATGTCGTGCGCCACGAGCATGCCGTGGGCGATGCCGCCCGTGGCCACGCCGGCGATCAGGTCCGGCCGGCCGAACTCGCTCTGGATCAGGTGCACGAACTGCTGGCGGATGAAGGTGCGCACCGGCGGGTAGGAGAGCGTCTTGCGGTTGTCGCAGTAGATCGGGCTCTTCCAGCCGCTGGCCCAGGTGAAGGGCTTGGCGGGGCTCAGCTTCACGGCCTTGATCTGCAGCAGTAATTCGGCAACTTTGAGGGCCGGATCAAGGCGTGCGTCCATGGCGCGAAATTACGAAGTCTCCATCGACGGGCTGGCCGTGCGCCTGGTGCAGCACGGTACGGAGGACGCGGCCCCTGCGCCGGGGCTGTGGCTCAACGCCCCGGGGCCCGGCGATGTGCCCGGGCTGATCGCCAGGGCCCGCAAGGTGGCCGGGGCCGCCCAGGTCACCATCGCCGTGCCCGACGTGGAGGCGGCCTGGGAGGCTTTCGCACGCACCTACAAGCGCGTGGAGGCCGCCGGTGGCGCCGTCAGCGATGAACAGGGCCGCCTCCTCGCCATCCACCGCCTGGGCCGCTGGGACCTGCCCAAGGGCAAGGTGGACCCCGGCGAGGCGCTGCCTGCGGCCGCGGTGCGCGAGGTGATGGAGGAATGCGGCTTGCGCGAGGTGCGCATCGTGCAACCCCTGTGCGAGACGTGGCACACCTACGAACGCGGGGAAAGGCAGCACCTCAAACGCACCACCTGGTTCCTGATGCGGAGCTCCAGCGCGGAACGGCTCGTGCCCCAGCACGAGGAGGACATCCACCAGGTGGTCTGGATGGACGCCGCCGGTGTGGAACGCATGAAGGCCGATACCTACGGCACGGTGCGCGCGGTGATCAGCGCCTGGGAGGCGGCGGAGCCTCGCTCCCGAACTTGATCCGTTCGCGCTCGTCCTGCCGGGTGCGCATGCCGTGCAGCACGGCGGCGAGGCCCTGTGTGGGCGGGGGCGCGGGGTTCTGCGCCAGCGTGCGCCCGTTGAGCAGCAGGAAGGTCGGCATGCTGGCGGCGCGCAGTAGTTCGGCGGTGCGGCCCGCGTCGCGCGCCATCAACCAGGTCCAGCCCGCACCCGCGATGCTCCGCGAGAGCCGCATTGCGGCGTCCGCGTCGCCGTCGAGCACCAGCACCGTGTAGCGCACCACCTCGCCGAAGCTCTGCTGCAGCTGCACCAAGGCGCGCAGCTCCTGGTCGCAGTAGGTGCAGTTCACCGCGGTGAGGGCCAGGCAGGTCGGCCCCGTGAACACGCTGTCCATGGGCACCGGGGTGCCTTGCAGGTCCGTCAGGGCCAGCTCCGGCAGCGAGGTGCCCGGTCGCATCGCCGTCAGGTCCCACAACATGTTGGCGGCCAGGGCCCGGTTGCCCGCATGGGTGCCGTGCGCCGCCACATCGGCCAGGACCCGCTCGATGCCGCTGCGGTCGAACACCTTGCCGGGGTGCGCCAGGTAGAGCTGGTCGATCAGCAGCAGCTCGGCCAGGGCCGTGTCCCCGCGCAACGAGGGATGCGTCATCAGCAGGGCGAGCAGGCTGTCCGTGTCGGCGTTGCGCACCCCGCGCAGCAGGCGGGCCTCGTCCGTGCGGAAGGGATGCACCATCAGGTGGTCCTCGTACAGGCTGCGGAACAGGCGCACGAACTCGGGCTTGTCCAGGTCGGGCGCATGGCCGGCGAGGCAGCGGGTGTGCAGCGCGGCGGGGTCCTGCTGGGGCCCGAGGTGGAGCCCGCACAGGCCCAGTTCGACGTTGCGCTGGAACCACGGGTCGTTCACGTCGGCATAGTAGCGACGCAGCTTGGTGGCGAAGCTGTCCAGCCTGGCCTGCGACCAGCTCGGGGTGTAGAACAGGGTGGCCGGCCGCTTCACGCTGTCCGGCCGCGCGGCGCCCTCGCCGGTGCGTCGCAGCACGTCCACGGCCTGCATGCCGGCGGCCTCGTCGGTGGCCAGGTCCTCGGCCACGAACCCGTCCAGGTGTCCGTAGAGGTCCGTCATCAGCGCGTTGATGTCCAGCGGCGGCAGGTCGATGAACTCCAGGTCGATGGGCAGCAGGCCTCGCACGGGCCGTGCACCGGGGGTCGGCTGCAGGGGCCGCACGTGGTAGGTGGCCCCGTCGCGCAGGAAGAGCTCCGCGCGATGGCCGCCCACGGTGAGCAGCGCCTTCACCGTGCCCTGCACCTCGGCCCGCACGGTGGCCTGGCCGTCGGCGCCGAGCAGCGCCTCGTCCACCCGCACGGTGCGCAGGGTGAACAGGTCGTCCACCCGGTGCAGCACCACTTTCTGCCCGGCCCGGTCGGGGGCCACGAGATGGATGGTGGCCACGGCCGGCGCGGCATGTGCCAGCAGCAGGGTGAGCGGCAGGGCCAGGGTCCTCATGGCATCACGTTCGGGGGGAGGAAGGCGCGCACGTCGGCCCGGTTGGCGATCAGTTCGCGCACGATGGTGCTGCTGATGTGGGCGTGCTCGGGCAGGGCCGGTAGGAACAGGGTCTCCACGCCGCGCAGGGCGTGGTTCATCAGGGCGATGCTGCGCTCGTTGCCGTGGTCCGTACTGTTGCGCAGGCCGCGTACGATGAAGGTGGCGCCCAGTCGCCCGCACAGGTCCGCGGTGAGGCCCTCGAAGCGGAGCACGTTCACCTGTGGCATGCCGGCGAAAGCCTGGCGCAACCAGGCCTCCCGCTGTTCGGGGTCGAACATGCCGCGCTTGGTGGTGTTGACGCCCAGGGCCACATGGATGGTGCTGAACAGCGGCAGCGCGCGCTGCACGATGCTCCAGTGGCCGATGGTGACCGGGTCGAAGGATCCGGGGAAGACGGCGATGGGGCGGCTCATGACGGGGTGGGGCTGAAGAAGCTGAAATGTACGGCACCGTAGGTGCGCTCCCGGCGGAACCAGGGATCGGCGGCGGGGTCGATGCCGCGCGGATGCTCCAGGATGAACAGGCCGTCGGGGAGCAGCAGACCCGCCTCGCGCACCAAGGCGGGCAGGGTCTCCGTGCCGGGCAGGTGGAAGGGCGGGTCGGCGAACACGATGTCGAACGGGCCGGTGGCGTGCCGCAGGTACTGGAAGACGTCGGCGCGCACCTGCGACCAGCCCGGCTCGTCCAGGGTCCGCGCCAGCCGTTGCAGGTGCGCGAAGAGCCGCGCGTCCTGCTCCACGCTGATCACCTGCGTGGCGCCGTGCGAGACGAACTCGGCCGAGATGCCGCCGGCGCCGGCGAAGAGGTCGAGCACCCGGATGCCTTCCAACGCCGTGGAGTGCCGCAGGATGTTGAAGAGCCCTTCACGCGCGAAGTCGGTGGTGGGGCGCGCCTCGATGCCCTTGGGCGGATCGATGCGGCGGTTGCGGTGCCTTCCTCCTATGATGCGCATCCGGCTTGTTCCAGCAGCGCCCACCAGGTCTCCGGTGCGGCGGTCTCCAGGCCCGCGAGCATCGGGTCGGCGGAGGTCAGTACGGGAGCGGCCGTGGGCAGGTAGCGTTTCAGGAGCTCGAGGTCGGCACCGGCCCACGCGGGGCCGCCCCATCGCACCGCCACGGCGGCGGGTTCCAACCGCAGGGCGTCCAGCAGATGCAGCAGGTAGTACAACGCGTCGGTGCCCGTGGTGCAATGGTAGGCGTTGCTGAGCTTCAAGCCCTGCGCATCGGCCACGGCCACGTCCATGCGCTTGCCCACGCGGTGGGCCACCACCGCCGCACCCTGCCGCCCGCAGGCCAGGGCCCCGCGCACCAGCAGGCTTCGCAGGGCCACCGCCTGCGCGGCCGGGAAACGCTCCAGCACCCGGTGCTCCATCCCTTCGTCGTGCAGGTACACGCAGCGTGCGCCCAGGTCCTCCACGGGCTCGTCGCGCAGCAACCCGGTGGGCAGCGGGCCGTGCACCAGGCTGAGGTGCCCCGCCTCGGTGCCGGGGCGCAGCGTGCTCTCGGGCACCAGCGTGCTCAGCTCGGGCAGGGCGCAAAAGCTCACGGTCGCGGGCTCCAGCGGCAGACGCTCCTCGGCGGGCCACGTCGTGCCCCGACCCTGGGCCAGGCACAGGCAGCGCCCATCGGCCCGGTCATGGGCGCTCCACGCCAGCCCGTCGGGATGCACCACGATGGCCAGGTGCAGCCCGGTGGCGCCGCGGTCGTAGCGCGGCAGCAGGTGCAGGGCGGGGTCGGTGGGCCGGCTCATGGGGCGTTCACCCGGTGGAACGGCATCAAAGGTGGATAATTTCACCCGCCGCCATGGATCCGTGGCGCCGCACCGCCACCGCCATGTCCGCGCCTCCCGCCGGCCTGACCGCCCCGCTGCACGCGGCCCTGGGCCATGCGCCCACCCCGGGGCAGGAACGCGCCATCGCGGCGATCGACCGGCTGATGGCCTCGGCGAAGGAGCGCGCCACGCTGGTGCTGAAAGGCTACGCCGGCACCGGTAAGACCACGCTCGTGGGCGCCCTGGTGCGCGTGCTGCGCGAGCAGGGCCGGCCGGTGGTGCTGCTGGCTCCCACAGGGCGCGCCGCCAAGGTGCTGGGGTCGTACGCCGGCGCGCCGGCCAGCACCATCCACCGGCGCATCTACCGCATGGCCGCCGACGACGCCGGCCTTGCCGCGGCCACGGTGGTCCCGGCCCGGGAGGCCGACGCGCTCTTCATCGTGGACGAGGCCAGCATGTTGGGCGGCACCGAGGGCGGCTTCGGCGACGGCGATCTGCTGGGCGACCTGTTCACCCACGTGTTCTCCGCGGATGGCGCACGCTTGCTGTTGATCGGCGACCCGGCCCAGCTGCCGCCGGTGGGCAGCAGGAACAGCCCGGCCCTGGACATCGCGCACCTGCGCGACCGCTTCGGGCTCACCGCCGGTGCCGTGGAGCTCACCGAGGTGGTGCGGCAGGCCGGGGAGTCGGGCATCCTCGCCAACGCCACGGCGCTGAGAGCCCAGGTCACCGCACAGGCGCCCGCCCCGCGCTTCACACCCGTGGGACCGGACGTGCGGCGCATCACCGGCATGGAACTGCAGGACGAACTGGAGACCTGCTACGCCCGGTACGGCGGCGAGGACGTGTGCCTGATCACGCGCAGCAACAAGCGGGCCTACCAGTACGCACAGCAGGTGCGCGCCCGCATCCTGGGCTTCGAGGAGGAGCTCTCCCCGGGCGACCGGCTGATGGTGGTGCGCAACGACTACTACTGGGCGGGCCGCAACGGCAGGGCCGAGCTCATCGCCAACGGCGAACCCATGGAAGTGCTGCGGCGGCGCGAGGTGGAGGAGCGCCATGGCCATCGCTTCTGCTGGATCGAGGCCGCCTGGTGGAGCGGGCAGGAGCGGCGCGTGGGCGATGTCCTGGTGCTGCTCGATGTGCTGGCCCTCGACGCACCGTCCCTGCCCCTGGCCCGGCGCCGCATGCTGAACGACGCCGTGCTTGCGGCCCATGCGGCCACCGGCAAAGGCGCCCGGCGGGCCCTGTTGCGGCAGGACCCGTACGCCAACGCCCTGCAGGTGAAATACGCCTACGCCGTCACCGCCCACAAGGCGCAGGGCGGGCAATGGCCGGCGGTGTTCGTGGACCAGGGCTACATCACCGAGGAGATGGTCGATGCCGAATACGTGCGCTGGCTGTACACCGCCGTCACCCGCGCCACCGACAGGCTGTACCTGCTCAACTTCCACCCGCGTTTCTTCGGGGAGGAGGATGTGTAGAGGCTACTTCACGAATGCATTCGGAAGCGAGCGAGCGGTATTCACGTCCAGGCGAGGCGTGGAAACCGGGCACAGCCGGTGGCTCTGGAGGGCATTTCACAGCGAAGCATGGGTGCGAAAGACCCTCGCGCAGCTCAAAGGGAGTTTTTGGGATAGCCTCGTGGGGGGCGCCCCATGCCATTCGGATAGGCAAGAACGGTCGGCGCTGCGCGGCAATTCTTTCACAGGCCGATACGGTAGCGCTGTTTCGTAGCGGGGCCCGCGGGACAGGTCTCCCGGTGAAGGCATGAGGACAATGAGCAAGCCGACCGGTCGGGAAGGGATATCCAGAGGCGATCAATCCACGGGGCCCAGGGCGAGCCGGGCTTCGTGCAGCAGGGGCCTGCGGTGGGGCCGTGGCGTGGCCAGGGCGATCAGGTGCATGGGCCCCACACCGAAGCTGCTCACGTGGTACGCCGGTGCGGCCTCGCGCACGAAGACGGCGTGGCGGATGCGGAGCGCTTGTTCCCCGTCGAGCACGCGCAGGGCATGCAGGTCGTCCATGATGCCCACACCGCTGGCCTTCAGCACGGCCTCCTTGCGGGTCCACAGCGTCAGGAAGCGCCGTTGGGCCTCGCCCTCCCCGGCCCGGATGTACGCCACCTCCTCCGGGGTGAAGTAGTGGTCGGCCACGAGCGCATGGTCGGTGCGGCGCGCCACGGTCTCGATGTCCACGCCCAGCGCGTCGTCCCCGCCGAGGGCCACCACCAACGCGTCCTTGGTGTCGCTCAGGTTGAAGGGCGGCCCACCGTCGGGCAGGAAGGGCTTGCCGTGCGCCCCGCGTGCCATGCGCACCGCGTGCGGCGGGAGGCCGAGCGCGCGGCCCAGCAGATGGCGCAGCAGGCCGTGCCCGGCGATGAAGCGTTCGCGGTCGGGGGCGAAGCGGAACCGCGCGGCACGCTGCCGCTCCTCGTCGTCCAGCACGCCTTCCAGGTGCGCCAGCAGGGGGCGGAGGCTTGCGGTCGGTGCATACCACAGCCGGATGTCCGCCGGTTCGGTGGGCGGCACGGGGTCCAGCGTGCGCAACGGTGCGCAGCGCACGGTGAGCGCGCGGTCGGTCGTGTTCACGGCGCGACGGCCCGCGACGCGATGGACCGCTCCAAGGTGATGCGCAGCTCGTTCGCCAGGGTGCCCACGTGCGGCTCCTTGATCAGGTCGTAGTGGTCGCCGGGCACCAGGCGCACCTCCAACCCGCCCTGCGCCAGCTTCTCCCAGCCCATCTCCTTCGGGCCCCAGGAATCCTGCGCCTTCAGCACCGTGACCTTGCCGGGGTACGGACGGGGCACGTAGGCCAGGGCGGCCCGGTCGTAGGTGTCGATGATGTGGAAGTTGCGCAGCCGCTCGGGCACCGTGCCGTCGTTGCGCAGGGCCCGCGCCACCAGCTTGCGCAGCACGGTCTTCTTGATCGGTTCGTAGACCTTCTGGTCGCTGGCGATGGCCTCGCCGTGCAGGGTGGGGGAGTAGGCGTCGATCACGGCCAGGTACGGCACTTCCTCGCCTTGGGCCACCAGCTGCTGCGCCATCTCGTAGGCCACGATGCCGCCGAAGGAATAGCCGCACAGCAGGTAGGGCCCCTTGGGTCGCGCCTGCTTCAGCTCCGAGAGGAAGAAGGTGGCGATGCCCTCGACCGTGGTGTGCCGGATGGCCTTGCCGTCCTCACCCTGGTGGAAGAAGGCGTAGAAGGGGCGCGTGGGGCCCAGGTATTTCGGGAGGAAGTGGCTCGCCTCGTCCCCATGCACGCAGAACAGGGGCACACCCTCGCCTTCGGGCTGGATCAGGGCCAGGTTCTTCCAACCGGGGTCCGTGCCGCCGTCGCCGAGCATTGCGGCGAACCGGGCGATCGTGGGTGCCTCGAACAGGGCCTTGAGCGGCAGCGACCGGCCGAGGCGCTGCTCGGTGAGGCCCAGCAACTGGATGCCCAGCAGGGAATGGCCGCCCAGGTCGAAGAAGTCGTCGTGCACCCCGATGTCGGGCCGCTGCAGCACCTGCCCCCAGAGCCCGGCCAGCGTGCGCTCCAGGTCGCTGCGCGGGGCCACGTGCTCAGCGCGCAGGGCACCGGGCTGCGGCATCGGTGGCGGCAACGCCCGGCGGTCCACCTTGCCGTTGGCGGTGAGGGGAAGCTCCTTGAGCACCGCCAGGCCGGTGGGCACCATGTAGGCCGGCAGCCGGGCGCGCAGGTGGGTCCGCACGGCCTCGATCAGGTCCTGGTCGGAACCACGGCCGGGCTCGGCCGGCACCACGTAGCAGGCCAGTTGCTTCGCGCCGTGCGCGTCCTCCCAGGTGGTGGCCACCCTGTCCTTCACGGCGGGCAGGTCGTTCAGGGCGTTCTCCACCTCGCCGAGCTCGATCCGGAAGCCGCGCACCTTCACCTGGCCGTCGGCACGGCCGATGAAGGCGATGCTGCCGTCGGCCCGCCACTTCACCAGGTCGCCCGTGCGGTACAGCCGGGCTCCTGGCTTCCCGCTGAAGGGATCGTCGAGGAAGCGTTCGGCCGTGAGGTCCGGGCGCTGCCAATAGCCCAGGGCCACCCCGTCGCCGCCGGTGTACAGTTCGCCCTGACGGCCCACGGGCACCGGCCGGCGCTGCTCGTCGAGCACATGCACGGTGGTGTTGTGCAGCGGGAAGCCGATGGGCACGCCCTCGCCGAGGTCCGCCTCGCGGTCGATGGGGAAGCAGCAGGTGAAGGTGGTGTTCTCCGTGGGGCCGTAGCCGTTGATGAGCACGCCCGGCCCCAGGGTCTTCAACGCCTTCCGCACATGCGGCACGCTCAGCACATCGCCGCCGGTGAGGATGTGCTTCAACCCGCGCAGGTGGTCGATCTGCTCGTCCACCAGCATGTTGAACAGGCCCACGGTGAACCATGCACTGGTGACCTTGTGCCGGGCGATGGCCTCGCCGATCTCAGCCAGTGTGGGCTTCTGCTGGGCCTGAAGCACAAGCCTGCCGCCGTTGAGCAGGGCGCCCCAGATCTCCAGCGTGCTTGCGTCGAAGCTGATGTTGGAGAGCTGCAGCCAGCACAGGTCGGGCCCGAAGGCGACGAACTCTTGCGCACGCACCAGGCGCACGATGGCGCGATGCGGCACCACCACCCCTTTCGGCGTGCCGGTGCTGCCGCTGGTGTACATGATGTAGGCCGGGGCATCCGGCGGCACCACGGGCATCGGCACCTCGTCACCGGGTGCGACCTCGTCCGGGAACACGCAGCGGGCCTCGTGCCGGGGGAGTGCGTCCACGAGGTGGCGCTGGGTGAGCATCACGCGCACGGCCGTGTCGCTGAACATGAAGGCGAGGCGGTCCGCGGGATAGGCGGGGTCGAAGGGCACGAAACAGCCGCCGGCACGGAGGATGGCGAGCATGGCCACCACCATGTCGAAGCCGCGGTCCATGCACAGGCCCACGGGGTCACCGGGCTTCACCCCCAGGCCCACCAGCGCGCTGGCAAGGGCGTGTACCCGACGCTGCAGTTCGCGGTAGTCGAGCTTCCGGTCGAGCAGCTCCACGGCGGTGCGGTCGGCGTGCGTGCCCGCGACCTCGTCGAACAGGCTGGCGACATCGGTCGCGGGATAGGTGGTGGCACGGCCGTGCCATCCGGGCTCCGGCATCGTTGGCGGGGTCCCGGGCGCCGCATCCCCGGTCAGCTCCGCGATGGTGGCGGTGGGTGCGGCGGCGATGCGGCGCACCAGCATCTCCAGGCGGTCCATCCAACCGCGCACCGTGGCCTCGTCGAAGAGGTCGGTGTTGTAGCTCCATTCGAGGGTGAGCCGCCCTTCGTTGCCGGTGGCGTTGAGGAAGAGCTCGAAGTTCTCGAAGGCGCGCGGCTCGCTGTGGAACCGATGCTGCAGCCCCTGGAAGGCCACCCCATCGTCCATGTTCATGTCGATGTTGAACACCACCGGACAGAGGGGGATGCGACCCGGCTCACGCGGCACGTTCAGCATGCGCAGCAGGGTGCCGAAGGTGTAGCGCTGATGGTCGAAGGCGTCGAGCACACCGGTGCGGCGTGCCTTGAGGTGCTCGAGGAAGGGCCGTTCCGGGTCGATGCGGCTGCGCAGGGCGAGCAGGTTGACGCAATGCCCCACCAGGTGCTTCACGCCCAGGTCGTTCTGCCCGGCGGCGGGCAGGCCCACCACCAGGTCCGTGGCGCCGGTGAGCCGGTGCAGCAACAGTTCGAAGGTGGTGAGCAGGGTGGTGACGAAGCTGGCCCCGGCGCGTGTGGCCACCTCCTTGAGGCCGCGCACCAGGTCCGGGGCCAGGGGCAGGTCCAGCCGGTGGCCGGCGTAGGTCTTGCGTGCAGGGCGCGGCCGGTCGGTGGGCAGGTCCAGGCGGGGGATGGCGCCCTGGTACAGCTCGAGCCAGTACCGCTCCACGGCGGCGTGTTCCGGGCTCCGGGCGAAGTCGAGGGCGGCCATGTTGTGGTCGCAGAAGGAGCCCGGCGCGGGCAGCCGGGGTTCTTCGCCGGCCCGGGCGGCGTTGTACAAGGTGCTCACCTCGGCCATCAGGATGCCCAGGCTCCAGCCGTCGCACACGGCATGGTGCCCGGTGAGCCGCAGCAGGTGCGTGTCCGGGGCGGTGCGGATCAGCTGCACACGGAAGACCGGCCCGTTGCGCAGGTCGAAGGCCGTGGTCATGTCCGCATGCGCGAGGGCCTCCAGCCGCTGTTGCCGTTCCGCGTCGGGAAGCGCGGCGAGGTCGGTGAAGGGCATCGCCAGGGTCCGCGGTGCGGCGATGAGCATGCGGGTACCGCTGGCGTTGAGCGTGGCGCGCAGGGCTTCATGGCGCTCCACCAGGCCCTGCACCGCTTGTTCGAGCGCGGCACGGTCCAGGGCGCCGCGGAGCTCGAGGGTCACGCACTCGTTGTAGGCGCAGCTGGCCTCGGCGCCCATCTCGGAGGCGGTGAGCACCTCCCGTTGCGCTTCGGTGGTCGGGAAAGCGCGCTGGACCGCGGGCCCCGCGAACGGATCGAAGTCCACGGGGATGCGACGGGCTACGGGGATGGATCGCTCCATGTCCTGCGGTGGCGCCGGGGGCTGAGGATGGCTTGACCTGGTACGAAGGAACGGCGCGCGGCGGTCGTTCCCGCACCGGAAGGGTGGAGGTTTTCGGGGGCGGGGTTGTTCATTACGCCGCCTGGGTCCTGCGCGCGGCATGGAGCTCCTTGCGCAGTTCCCCGGCCAGGGCGTTCACGTGGGGCTCCTTGATCGCGCTGTAGTGGTCGCCCGGTACGGGCCGCACCTCCACGCCGCCCTTCACCAGCTTGTTCCAGCCCAGGTCGGGGGTTCCGGGCGAGCCCTCGGCCCGCAGCAGCAGCACGTTGCCGGTGTAGGTGCCGGGCACATAGGCACGCGTGGCCTTGCCGTACGTGTCGATGATGTGGAAGTGGCGCAGGGCGGGCGGAAGCGTCCGGCCGCGGCGCAAATGGCGGTCGATCAGGCGCCGCATCACCCAGCGCTTTGCCGGCATGTGCAGGCGCTCCTCGGCGGTGGCGCTTTGCAGGCCGTCGGCCGGCGCATAGGTGTCGAACAGCACCAGCAGCGGCACTTCCTCCCCGGCGGTCGTCAACTGCCGGGCCATCTCGTAGGCCACGATGCCGCCGAAGCTGTATCCGCCGAGCAGGTAGGGCCCGTGCGGCTTGGCCTGGCGCAGTTCCTTCAGGTAGGCGGCGGCGATATCCTCCACACTGCGATGCTCGATGGCCTGTCCGTCCTCGCCCTGGTGCCCGAAACCGTAGAAGGGCTGGTCGGCGCCCAGCAGCTTGGGCAGGTACACGTGGGCTTCATCCCCTTGCACGCAGAAGAACGGGGTCCGTGTGCCGTGCGGCTGGATCGCGGCGAGGTGCTTCCACGCGGCGGGCTCCGTGCCGTCCCGGTCGATCGCGGCGGCGAGCTCGGCGATGGTCGGGGCCTGGAAAAGGGTGCGGATCGGCAGGCGCCGGCCCGTGCGTTTCTCCACTTGCGCGAAGAGCTGGATGCCCAGCAGGGAGTGCCCGCCGAGGGTGAAGAAGTTGTCGTGGATGCCGACGCGGTCGAGCTTCAGGAGGCGGCACCACAGCTCGGCCAGCAGCACCTCCGCAGGGGTCCGGGGCGCCACGAACAGGGTGTGTTGCGCGGTGGCCGCGGACGGCGGTGGCAGGCGTTTGCGGTCGGGCTTGCCGGCCGGCGTCAGGGGCATGCGGGCGATGGGGGTCACCGTGGCGGGCAGCAGGGCGTCGGGCAGGCGCTGGCGCACATGGGCCATCACCTCCTCGGAGAGGGCGGCGCGGCGTGCTTCATCCTCCACGGCCGCCACATCGCGCGGCACCACATAGAGGTGCAGCTGCTTGTCGCCGCCCGGCGCGTCCAGGGCCACCACCGTGCGGTCGGCCACGGTGGACAGATCGTGCAGGGCGGCCTCCAGCTCGGCGGGTTCCACCCGCTGCCCGCGCACCTTCACCTGGTCGTCCACACGGCCCAGGAAGTCGAGCGCCCCGTCGGCACGCCAGCGTACGAGGTCGCCGGTGCGGTACAGGCGGGCGTTCGGTTCCTTGGAGAAAGGGTCGGGGATGAAGCGCGCGGCGGTCATTTCCGGCTGCCCGTGGTATCCCAGGGCCACGCCGGGGCCGCCCAGCCAGAGCTCACCCTTGCGGCCCACGCCCACGGGCCTGCGGTTGCGGTCGAGCACGTGCACGGTGGTGTTCCGCAGCGGGCGGCCGATGGGTACGGGTGCATCGAGCTCCTCACGCCGGTGGATCGTATGGCAGGTGCTCATCACCGACACCTCGGTGGGACCGTAGCCGTTCACCAGCACTCCGGGCCCCACGAGGTCGAAGGCGGCGCGCGCCTGTTCGGCGGGCATCACATCACCGCCCACCATCAGATGACGCAGGCCGCGCAGGGCCTCGGGCGCCTCGTCCACCAGCAGCCTGAACAGGCCGGAGGAGGTCACCAGCACGTTCACGCCCCGGGTGCGCAGGGCATCCGCCATCTCGGTGATGCTGGGTCGTTCGGAGGTGCCGATCACAAGCGTGCCGCCGTGCAGCAAGGCGCCCATGATGCTGAGCTGGCAGGCGTCGAAGGAAACGCTGAGGTGGTGGTGGAACACCAGCTCGGGACCGAAGCGGAAATAGTCCTGGTCCGTCATCAGGCGCACGATGCCGCGGTGCGGCACCAGCACGCCTTTGGGGGTGCCGGTGGAGCCCGAGGTGTGGATCAGGTACACCGGATCGTCCGGTGCGCTGCGGAATTCGGGCGGTGCCTGCGGGACGGGCAGCGTGGCGGCGATGGCCAGGTCGATCACGGTCCGGGGTGTGCCGGAGGCATGGGCGTCCAGGAGCGGCGCGGTGGTGGCGTCGGCCAGGATCACGCCGGGCCGCGCATCGTCCAGCAGCAGACGCAGGCGTTCGGCCGGGAGCCCCGGGTCGAGCGGAATGAAAGCCGCACCGCTGCGCACCACGGCCAGCAGGCCGATGAAGAACTCGGGGGCCGAGCGGGCACAGAGACCCACCCGTTCGCCGGGACCGGCGCCCTGCTGGATCAGGTGGACGGCCAGGGCCTCCACGCGTTGGTGAAGCTCCGCGTAGGTCATCGTGCGGTCGCCATGCACCAGGGCGGTGCGCGCGGCGTGGGTGCGGGCCACGGCATCGAACATCCGGTCCACCGTCAGCGCCGGGTCCATGGGGCACAGGGTGCCGTGCCATTCGGCAGGGACCGCAGCCCCGGCACGGCCTCCCGCCAGGTGGGCCGCGATCGTTCCGTCCGGCGCATCGCACAGGCGGCGCATCAGGGCCGTCAGCTCGCGGCACCAGCGTTCCACGGTGGACCGGTCGAAGAGGTCGGTGTTGTACGTCCACTCCAGTACCAGGTCGTTGCCGCTGCCGGCCACGTTGAGGGTGAGCTCGAACTGTTCGTAGGCGCGGGGTTCGCTGCTGTACCGGTGGCGCAGGCCGGTGAACGACACCCCGTCGTCCATGTTCATGTCCACGTTGAAGATCACCGGCACCAGGGGCACGCGACCCGGCAGGCGGGGCACGTTCATGACCTGCAGCAGGGTGCTGAAGGTGAAGCGCTGGTGATCGAAGGCGTCAAGCACTTGGCCGCGCCGGCGTTTCACATGCGTGCTGAAGGGCTCCTGCGGTTCCACGCGGGTGCGCATGGGCAGGAGCGACACGCAGTGGCCCGTGAGGCCGGGCATGGCCATGTCGCTCTGTCCCGCCGCGGGCAGGCCCACCACCAGGTCGTGCTGGTCGGTGGCATGCGCCAGGAAGACCTCGAAACAGGAGAGCAGGGTGGTGACGAAGGTGGCGCCGCAGCGCGTGGCCAGGTGGCGCAGGTCCTGGGCCAGCACGGGATCGAGGGGCACATCGATGCGGTCGGCGACGAAGCTGCGGTGCGCGGCGCGCGGGCGGTCCGTGGGCAGGTCCACCACGGGAATGTCGTCCCGGTACTGGTCCAGCCAGTAGGTGCGGACCCGCTCACCTTCGGGCGAGTGGTGGAAGTCGTTCAAAGCCTGGGCGTAGTCGCTGTACGCGTCGGCGGGGGCCAGTGCCGGCATCGCACCGCCGGCACGGGCGCTGTACAGCTTGCTCAGGTCGGCCATCAGCACACCGAGGCTCCAGCCGTCGCATACGGCATGGTGCCCCACGATGCGCAGCCGATGCATGCCGCCGTGGAGCTTCAACAGGACAAAGCGGTAGAGCGGCCCGTTCAGCAGGTCGAAGGGCCGGCGCATCAGGGCATCGTCCAGGCGGGCGAGCGTCTCCGCGCGCTGCTGTTCGTCGGCACCTTCGAGGTCGATCTGCTCCAGGGGCAACGGGACCGGTTCGAGCACCAGGGCCCGGGTGCCGGTGCTGTCGAACACGGTGCGCAAGGCCTCGTGCCGGACGGCCAGATCGCGGAGCGCTTCCTTCAGGGCGGCCACGTCCAACGTGCCTTCCAGCGTGAGGCTCACCGATTCGTTGTAGGCGCACGAGGCCGCGTCGCTGAGCTGCGAGGCGGTCCAGACCTCCTGCTGCGGCCCGGTGGTGGGATAGGTCAACAGCACGGCAGGCCCGGCGAAAGGGTCGTGCTCCGCCGCCACAAAGCGGGTCTCGGGGATGAACTTCTCCATGGATGCCCGTCAGTTCTCTTCGATCATGAGGTATTTGCCCTGGCGTTGCGGGTCGGGCAGGAACCAGGCGGCGTCGCCCTTCGGCGTGCGTCCCAGGCGCGCGCCCGGCACCGGCGGCCGTTCGGCCACCTGGATGCGCTCGTGGATGGGCCGGATCAGCCCGCCCAGCACGCTGTTCACGTACGGCAGCGGGTACGTGCGCTCCGGCATGAAGCCGCTCTCACGCAGCTCCTGACAGGTCTTCTCCACCGCGCCGATGATGAACTCGATGTCGGCCGCGGTGTGCGCGGTGGTGATGAAGTGCGGGAAGTCCAGCACATGCACGCCGTGGTAGCGCATCAGCATGAAGAAGAGCTCGGTGTAGTTGACGCTCTCGTCGTACTTGGTCTTGAAGGCGCTGCCGAAGTTCACCCAGCGGTAGGGGAGCTGGTACTTGTCGAACAGGCCGTTCACACGCTCCACCATGTCCTCGGTGATGGTGTTGAGGCGCTCCTGCAGGGCCGGACCCTCGTTCTTCATGTACACCAGCGCGGCTTTCATCGCGGCCAGCGTCAGGGGATGGCGCACGAAGGTGCCGGCGAAGTAGGTCACGCCAGCGGGCGGCACGCTGTCGTCGCCGTACTGCCAGTGGCCGCCGTCCAGCGCGTCCATCCATTCGCTCTTGCCGATCATGGCACCCACGGGCATGCCGCCGCCGATCACCTTGCCGTAGGTGCCGATGTCGGCCTGGATGCCGAAGAGCGATTGCACGCCGTTGGGGTGCGTGCGGAAGCCCGTGATCACCTCATCGAAGATCAGCGCGGTGCCGTGCTCCTGGGTGATGCGGCGCAGCTCGCGCAGGAAGTCCACGGGGCGGAATTCCATGCGGCGGCTCTGCACGGGCTCCACCAGGATGGCGGCGGCCTCGTGGCAGCGCTGTTTGATGATCTCCAGGCTTTCCGGTGTGCCGTAGTCGAGCACCAGCATGTTCTGCACGGCCTCGGGCATGATGCCGGGCGCGCCGGGATAACTCTTCTTGCTCTTGCTGCCGCGGATGATCACCTCGTCGTTGATGCCGTGGTAGCTGCCGCTGAAGGAGATGATCAGGCTGCGACCGGTCACCGTGCGGGCCATGCGCATGGCGCCCAGCACCGCTTCGGAACCGGTGTTGCACACGGCCGCACGTTCAGCGCCGGTCAGTTCGCACAGCAGCTTCGATACTTCCGCTGCCAGCGGGTGCATGGGTCCGATCTCGATGCCGGTGTCCAGCTGCTTGTGGCAGGCTTCCTTGATGAAGTCGGGCATGTAGCCGAACATCGAGCTGCCGAAGCCGCTGAGGATGTCCACATACTCGTTGCCGTCGATGTCCCACAGGTGGCAGCCCACGCTGCGGTCCACCACCACCTGGTAGATCAGCTCCTTGGTCTGCGGCTTGAAACCGGTGACCACGCGCGGGTCGGCCATCGGCTTCCGGTTCTCCTGCGTGAAGGCCTTGCTCTTGGCGGTCTTCGCCACGTAGCGCTTCACGAAGGCGTCGAACCACGCGCGCTGCTGCGGCGTCATGTCGTCCACCTTCTCCTTGCTGATGCGGGCCTGCGCGCCGAAGGCCTTCTTCAGTTCCGGAGCATCCTCCAAGGCGTTCGTGGTCGGCGTGGCCTGTTGGGGGCGATGATCATCGACCCGTGCCACGGCCGCGCCACCATTCCAATGCGGCAGGATATGGTCCGCCAGCTTGTCCAGGTTCGGCAGCTCCTCGTTCAATTGACGGAACGAGATCTTCACGCCGAACTTCTTGCTGAGCGATGTCGCTACCTGTGTGAGGAAGAGTGAGTCGAGACCCATTTCGAGGAAGGTCTCCTCGTTACTCGCCTCGGCCAGTTCCAAGCCCGAGCTCTCTTCCAGCAGGTGTTTGATCTGCGCGATCAGCTGCTCCTTCGGGGAAAGGTTGCTGTCGGCCCCTGCCGCAGCCACTTTCTCACCACCCTCACTACTCTCACCCTTCTCACCCCGCACACCCACCAACGCCACCGGATCCACCCAATGCCTGATCCTTTCGAAGGCATACGTGGGCATGCTGATCCGCCGGCGTTCCTCCTTCTCGTAGAACTTGGCCCAGTCGATCACGATGCCGCTCTGCCACAGGCCACCCACGGCTTTGAGCAGTTGCGTCAGTTCGTTGTTGTTGCCGGCCGCATCGCCCAGCGAGGGCACGGCCACCTGCTTTTTGTTGTCGGTGCTCTGCTGACGGGCGAGCGTGGTAGCCGTGGTGCGCGGCCCCACTTCGAGCATCACACGCGAGCCCGCCATAGCCTTCGCGTCGGCGGGGTCGGCGTCCTGCCACGCGAACTTCACGGCTTGCGCGAAACGCACGGTGGCGCGCAGGTGATCGCTCCAGTACTTCGGGGAGGTGGCCTCGTCGTCTTTCAGCCATTCGGCGGTGACGGTGCTCACGATCGGGATGCGCGGTGCATTCAGCTTCACGCTCTCCACCACCTTGCGGTAGGGCTCCACGATGGCGTCCATCATGGGGCTGTGGAAGGCGTGGCTGGTCACCAGCAGCTTGCAGGTGATGCCGTCCTTCTCCAGCTCGGCCTGCAGCGTGGCGATCGCCTCGTGCGGACCGCTGGCCACGCACAGCTGCGGACCGTTGTTCGCGGCGATGCTGCAACCGGCGGGCAGTTTCTTCAGCACGTCTTCTTCCGCAGCGCGCACGCTGAGCATGCTGCCGCCGGGCAGGTCCTGCATCATGCGGCCGCGGTTGGCCACCAGCTTCACGGCATCCTCCAGCGAGAACACACCGGCCAGGCAGGCCGCAGCGAACTCGCCGATGCTGTGGCCCATCATCGCATCGGGCGTGATGCCCCAGTGCATCCACAGTTTCGCCAGGCTGTAGTGCATGGTGAAGAGCGAGGCCTGCGTGTAGATGGTCTGCTTCAGTTGCTCGTCCGCCGTAGCCTTGGCGGAGGCGGACTCGGCCTCGGAGAAGATGATGGCCTTGAGGTCGGTGCCGAATTCCTTGCTGAACAGATCGCAGCAGCGGTCGAAGTGCTGCTTGAACACCGGCTCGCTGGCGCACAGGTCGCGGCCCATGTTCACGTATTGCGAACCCTGGCCGGGGAACATGAACACCACGCCAGGCGCGGCCTCATGCAGTTCGCGTGTGCCGATCAGCTGTGCGTCCTTGTTGGCGATGGCGTCGATCACTTCGCCGTGGCTTCCTCCCACGATCAGGCGGCGATGCTTGAAGGAACGGCGGCCCACCTGCAGGGTGTAGGCGGCGTCAGCGAGCGACGCGCCCTGGCTGTCACTTCGAGCGGAGTCGAGAAGGAGCCAGGCGCGGAGGTTCTCCGTCATGGTATCGAGGCTGGCCTTGCTCTTGGCGCTGAGCAGGAACAATTGCTTGGCGCGTGAAGCGCTGGAGGCCGTGGCCACCGGCGGTTCGGCGAGGATCACGTGCGCGTTGGTGCCGCCCACGCCGAAACTGCTCACGCCCGCGATGCGCGGCGCATTCGTCCGTGGCCAAGCGATATTGTCCTGTGCTACGCGGAACGGTGAATTCGCGAAGTCGATCGCGGGATTGGGTTTCTCGAACCCGATGCTCGCGGGGATCTTCTCCTGCTGAAGCGCCAGCGCGGTCTTGATCACACCGGCGGCACCGGCGGCAGCGGTCAGGTGACCGATGTTGGATTTCACCGAGCCGAGGGCGCAGTGCTGACCGTTCTGCTGTCCGCCGAACGCGAGCGTCAACGCCTCCACCTCGATGGGGTCACCAAGCGGTGTGGCGGTGCCGTGTGCTTCCACATAGCTGATCTGCTCCGGCGAAACACCCGCATCGGCCTGGGCCATGGCGATTACTTCGGCCTGGCCACGCACGCTGGGCGCCGTGAAGCTGGCCTTCTCGCTGCCGTCGTTGTTCAGCGCGGCGCCCTTCACCACGGCGTAGATGTGGTCCTTGTCGCGCACGGCGTCGTCCAGCCGCTTCAGCACGATGATGCCGCAGCCGTCGCTGAAGCTGGTGCCCTTGCCATTGGCGTCGAAGGCGCGTGTGCTGCCGTCGGGGCTGTACATGCCGCCCTCGTTGTACACGATGCCGCTGTTGATCGGCGCGGTGATGGCGATGCCACCGGCCAGCGCCATGTCGCACTCGCCATCGCGCAGCGCCTTGAAGGCCTGGGCGATCGCCACCAGCGAGGTGCTGCACGCGGTGTGGATGCTCAGCGCCGGACCGCGCAGGTCGAACTCGAAGGCCAGGCGCGTGGCGATGTAGTCCTTCTCATTGGCGGTCATCACCGCGAAGTCGCCCACCTGCTCGATGAGCTCGGGGTGGCCGATGACGTTGCGCGTGTAGTAGGTGTTGTTGCCCATGCCGGCGAACACGCCGATGAGCCCCGCGAACTGGGCGGGATCGTACGCGGCATCCTCCAGTGCGGCCCAGGCCGTTTCCAGGAACACGCGCTGCTGCGGATCCATCAGCGCGGCCACCTTGGGGTTCACTCCGAAGAAGGCATGGTCGAACTTGTCAGCGTCGGTGATCACGCCGCGCGCCTTCACGTAGTCGGGGTCGTTGCGCAGCTCGGCGGGCACGCTCGGGTCGATCTCGTCCGCCGTCCACGTGCTGATGCTGTTCTTCTTGTCGAGCAGGTTCTTCCATAGCTGCTCCACACTTTCGGCACCGGGGAAACGGCCGCTCATGCCGATGATGGCGACGTCACCTTTGGAAGAGCCGATGGATTTGCGTTTCGCCGCGAGTTCGGCCGGTGATACGGCGTTCGCATCACCTTCCAGGAACGCCGCGCATGCGCGTACCGTGGGGTGCTGGTACAATTTCACGATGGGCAGCTTCAGCCCATGGCCTTCCAGCTGGGCCACGGCCTGGATGCTCAGCAGCGAGTTGCCGCCGAGGTCGAAGAAGTTGTCGTCGATGCCCACGCGGTCGATGCCGAGCAGGTCGGCCCAAACGTTGGCCAGGGTCTGCTGCGCGGCGGTGGACGGTGCGGCGTAGGCCACGTCGAGGTCGGGGCGCTTCACATCGGGCGCGGGCAGGGCCTTGCGGTCGATCTTGCCGCTGGGCGTGCGCGGCAGTTCCTTCACGGCCACGAAGGCGGAAGGCTGCATGTAGTCGGGCAGGAGGGAGGCGAGGTGCTTGCGCAGCTCGTTCGTACTCAGTTCGGACTTCGCGACGTAGTAGCCGATCAGGCGCTTCAGGCCCGGACGGTCCTCGCGCACGTTGGCCACGGCCTGTTCCACGGCCGGGTGCTTCTCCATGGCCACTTCCACCTCGCCGAGCTCGATGCGGTAGCCGCGCACCTTCACCTGCCCGTCGATGCGGCCCTTGTAGTCGATCTCGCCGTTGGGCAGTTCCGCCGCGCGGTCGCCGGTCTTGTACAAACGACCACCGGGGATGAAGGGATCCGCGAGGAAACGTTCCGCCGTGAGGTCGTCGCGGCCGATATAGCCTTTCGCCACGCAGGCACCGCCGAGGTAGAGCTCTCCTTCCTCGCCCTGCTTCACCGGCTTCATCTGCTCGTCGAGCACGTAGAGCTTCACGTTGTCGATGGCGCTGCCGATGTTGGGCAGTGCGGGCCAGGTGGAGGGATCGCCCTTCAACTCCAGCTCGCTCACCACGTGGCCTTCGGTGGGGCCGTACTGGTTGCAGAAGCGGCAGCCGGGCAGTTGCGCAAAGAGGTTCGCGATGGCGGGTGTGATCTTCAGTTGCTCGCCGCTGGTGAAGACCTCCTTCAGCGTGGTGGGCACTTCGCCGGTGCGCTCCACGGCCTCGGCGAGGTATTGCAGTGCCACGAAGGGCACGATGATGCGGTTGATCTTCCCGGCGATGATCTTCCGCAGCAGCTGCGTGCTGTTCAGGCGGTCCTCATCGGTGATCAGCACCAGCGTGCCGCCCTGGGCGAAGGTGGTGAAGATCTCCTGGAAGCTCACATCGAAGCTGATGGGCGCGAACTGCAGGGTGCGGTCGCCGGCCTTCAGCACCGAGGTGCGCAGCTGCCATTGGATCAGGTTGGTGAGCGGCGCGTGGTGCATGGCCACACCTTTTGGGCGGCCGGTGCTGCCGCTGGTGAAGAGCACGTAGAGCAGGTCGTCCGGTGTGGCGGGGCAAGGGCCCTCGAACAGCGGACCGTTCTCCAGGTCGATGTCTTCGATCAGCAGCACCTTGGCCTTGGTGCCTTGGAAAAGGTGCTGGTGCGCCCTGCTGGTGATCACCACCGGCGGCTTGGCGTCCTCCAGCATGCCCGCGATGCGCTCGGCGGGGTAGGTGGGGTCGATGGGCACGTACGCGGCGCCGGCCTGCACGATGCCGAGCACGGAAATGATGAGCTCGGGGGAGCGGTCGAGGCAGAGGGCGACGGTGTGGCCGGGGCGACCTCCCTGATGCTGGATGTTGTGAGCGACCCGTGCCGCCCTGGCCAGGGCCTGTGCGGCGGTCAGCGTCCTGCCGTCGGCGATAAGGGCCGGGCGGTCAGGGTGTTGCTGAAGGGCTTGGAGGGCGAGGTGGATGGCGGATCGGGGGCGGTCGGTGGCCATGGCGGGGCGTTCAGGAGGTCAGGAAGAAGCAGGCGGTATACGCGATCGGACGTGGTGGAGTTCGGCCGGGTGTCATTCCCGCAGTTTCAGGCAGTTAGCTCGTCGGTATGGAGGTCCGGTGTGGTCCGGTGGTGCAAAGATCGCCCTTCATCGGGCGATTTTCCGGGCTTATCGAATTCACCGTGCGGTACGGCCTAACGTGCGCCAGTTTCGTCGAACTTCGCGGCGTTTTTCCCGCCCGTAGGGCGGAGATATCCACATGCCCCGGTTCAACACCCTGACCTTCGTCAGCCTTGCCTGGTCCTTCCTGCGGAGCGGGCGGGGCGCTGATGGTCGGCCGCGCATGCGAGCGCTGTCCCTGCTGATGGGCCTTGCGTGCATGGTCCAGGCGGGCGTGGCCCAGACCTATGGGGAGAACAAGTCCGTCCAGCTTTGGGCCACGGTGACCTCCAACCCGCCCGGCATCACCCTGAACTGGAAGACACACCCCAACACCACCGGGTTCACCATTTACCGCAAGCTCAGCGGGGGCACCAGTTGGGGGTCTTCGATCGCCTCCCTGGGCGGGTCGGTGCTGCAGTACACGGACAACACGGTGCAGGTGAACACCTCCTACGAGTACAAGGTGGTGCGCAGCACGTCCAACCTGGGCAACGGTTACGGGTACATTAACGCGGGCATCCAGCTGGCGATGGTGGAGCAGCGCGGCACGGTGGTGCTGGTGGTGGACAACACGTTCAGCGGGAGCCTGGCGGCCCAGTTGACGCAGCTGGGGAACGACCTGGATGGCGAGGGATGGAAGGTGGTGCGCCACGATGTGAGCCGCACGGCCGCGGTGACCGCGGTGAAGGCCTTGATCCAAGGGACCTACCTGTCGGCCCCCACGCAGGTGAAGGCCGTGCTCCTGGTGGGCCATGTGCCGGTGCCGCGCAGCGGGGCGTTGGCGCCCGACGGCCACAGCGACCACTACGGGGCCTGGAGCTGCGACGCCTACTACGGGGAGATGAACGGAAGCTGGACCGACAACAGCACCAACATCACCTCGGCCGCGTGGGCCTTGAACCATAACGTGCCCGGCGACGGGCGGTTCGACCAGACGACCATCCCGACGGCCGTGGAGCTGGCCGTGGGCCGGATCGACATGAGCGATCTGCCGGACATCGGCCAGAGCGAGACCATCCTGTTGTCCAACTACCTCACCAAGCTGCACAACTGGAAGGTGAAGGCGCTGACGGCCGATGTGAAGGGCTTGGTGGATGACAACTTCACGGGGTATTCCGAGGCCTTTTCGCAGAACGCCTGGCGCGGGTTCGGACCGTTGGTGCATCCCAACAACGTGGCGGCCGCCGATTACTTCGGCACCCTGGGTTCCCAAAGCCGCCTGTTCAGCTACGGTTGTGGCGGCGGTTGGTTCAACGCTTCCAACGGGGTGGGCAACACGGCCCAGTTCGGCAGCACGGCGGTGAAGACCATCTTCACCTTCCTCTTCGGAAGCTACTTCGGCGACTTCGACACGCAGGATAACTTCCTGCGGGCGCCGCTGGCTTCCGGGCATGCGCTCACCAGCGCGTGGGCGGGCTTCCCCAACTGGTTCATCCACCACATGGCGATGGGGGGGACCATCGGCCAGAGCCTGCTGCTCACCCAGAACAACTCCACCAACCACTACGAGCCCACCAACGGGCAGACCTCCCGGGTGCACATCGCCCTGATGGGCGACCCCACGCTGCACATGCACGTGGTGGCGCCGGCGGGCCCGGTGACCTGTGTGCAGACCAGCGGCACCGCGGCCACCATCTCCTGGTCCCCTTCGGCCGACGCGGTGATCGGCTACCACGTGTACCGCCATGATGCCAATGCACAGAGCTGGGTGCGCCGGTCCACCACGCCGGTCACGGCCAACAGCTTCGTGGACAACATCACGGGGCTCACCGGCACGGTGCGGTACATGGTGCGTGCCCTCAAGCTGGAGACGGGCCACAGCGGCAGCTACTACAACCTGAGCCTGGGCACCACGGGCACGCTGAGCATTGCCGGGCAGGTGGCCGATTGCCTCGGCGTGGTGGGGGGCAGCGCCCTGCCGGGCACGGCCTGCAACGACAACAACGCGAACACGATCAACGACACCTGGACGAGCGGCTGCCAGTGCGTGGGCCAGCCTCCGGCGGATTGCCTGGGTGTACCGGGCGGCACGGCCCTGCCGGGCACGGCCTGCAACGACGGCAACGCCTGCACCACCGGTGACGTGTGGAACAGCAACTGCCAGTGCGTGGGCACGCCCCTGGTGTGCAACGACAACAACCCGTGCACCAACGACCAGTGCAGCAACGGTGTGTGCGTGTTCAGCGCCGTGCCCGACAGCGACGGCGACGGGGTGTGCAACACGCAGGACAACTGCCCCAATACGCCGGGCCAGGTGGGAAGCAGTTGCAACGATGGCGATCCCTGCACGGTGAACGACGTGCTGAACGCGAACTGCCAGTGTGCCGGGACGCCCAGCCCCGACAGCGACGGCGACGGGGTTTGCAACGCACAGGACAGCTGTCCCAACACCCCGGGGCAGGTGGGCGGCACGTGCAACGATGGGAACCCCTGCACCACCAACGATGTGCTGAACGCGAACTGCCAGTGCGCCGGGACCCCGCTTCCCGATGCTGACGGCGATGGCATCTGCAATGCACAGGATAACTGCCCCAACACGCCGGGTGTGGTGGGAAGCCCGTGCAACGACGGCAATGCCCAGACCGTGAACGATCTGGTCACCGCCGCCTGCCAGTGTGCGGGCACCCCCTTGAACCTGGATTGTCTGGGTGTGCCCAACGGCGGCGCGCTGCCGGGCACCCCCTGCAACGACGGCAATGCATGCACCACGGGCGATACCTGGGACGGCAACTGCCAATGCACGGGGGTGCCGGTGGTCTGTGACGACGGCGATCCCTGCACCGACCAGCAATGCCTCGGCGGGGCCTGCTTCTACATCCCGGTCCCGGACAGCGATGGCGACGGTCTCTGCGACGCCACGGATGCCTGTCCGGCGCTGCCTGGGGTTCCGGGCAGTCCCTGTGACGACGGCGACCCGATGACCGGGGAGGACAGCATCACCGCCGACTGCCTCTGCGCCGGGTTGCCGATCGATTGCAACGGGGTGCCGGGCGGTGGGGCGGTGGTGGACCTCTGCGGTGTGTGCGGTGGCAACAACGATTGCTTTGATGAGCTGGTGTGCTACACCGCCGGGGGCACGAGCGACCCCGATGTGGAGCAGGCCGTGAACGGCAACATGTACCACGATGTCGGCCCGCTCGACCTCGTATTCGACAGCGACCCGCCCCATTGGCGCGGAGACCAGCTCATCGGCATCCGCTTCGAAGGGGTCGAGGTGCCCGCAGGGGCCACGGTGATGTCGGCCAGCCTGCAGTTCACGGCACGGACCGACGAGAATGTGGACCCGTGCCAGCTCACCATCCGTGCCGAAGCCGTCGCCAACGCGGCGCCCATCGGCTGGAACCAGTTCGACCTCACATCCCGCACACCGACCGCCGCGTCCGTCACCTGGTCGCCGCAACCCTGGCTCGCCGCCGAGGAACAGGATCTGCCCCAGCGCAGCCCCGACCTCACCACCGTCCTCCAAGAGGTCATCCTCCGGCCCGGGTGGCAGTCCAACAACGCCATGCTGTTGCTGATCGAAGGCACCGGTGGCCGTTCAGCCTACAGCTGGAACCAGGACCCGACCAAGGCGCCCCGCCTCTGCATCGCGTACCAGTTGCCCCCACCGCCCGTTCCCGACTGTGAGGGCGTGCTGGGCGGGCCCGCCATCCCCGGTACTGCTTGCGACGATGGGAACCCGCTTACGGCCAGCGACATCTGGGATGCCGATTGCAACTGTGCGGGTTGGCCGATCGACTGCAACGGTGTGGTCGGCGGGAATGCTCTGCCGGGTACGGCCTGCGACGACGGTGATGCGCTGACCACGGGCGACATGTGGGATGCCGACTGCACCTGCGCCGGTACGCCCGCAGGCCTCGACTGCCTGGGTGTCGCGGGGGGCGCCGCCTTGCCCGGCACGGCCTGCGACGACGGCGACGCGAGCACGGGCAACGACCTGTGGGACGCCAACTGTACGTGTATCGGTCAGGTGATCGACTGCAACGGTGTGGCCGGCGGCACGGCCCTGCCGGGTACGGCCTGCGACGACGGTGATGCGCTGACCACGGGCGACATGTGGGATGCCGACTGCACCTGCGCCGGTACGCCCGCAGGCCTCGACTGCCTGGGTGTCGCGGGGGGCACCGCATTGCCCGGGACCGCCTGTGATGACGGTGACGCGCTGACGGGCAACGACCTATGGGATGCCAATTGCACCTGTATCGGCCAGGTGATCGACTGCAACGGAGTTGCTGGGGGTAACGCACTGCCCGGGACGGCCTGTGATGACGGTGACGCGCTGACGGGCAACGACCTGTGGGATGCCAGTTGCACCTGTATCGGCCAGGTGATCGACTGCAACGGAGTTGCTGGGGGTAACGCACTGCCCGGGACGGCCTGTGATGACGGCGACCCGCTCACGGGCAATGACCTGTGGGACGCCAACTGTACGTGCATCGGCCAGGTGATCGACTGCAATGGAGTGGTCGGTGGTAACGCACTGCCCGGAACTGCCTGCAATGACGGTGACCCGCTCACCGCCAACGATACCTGGAATGTGGATTGCACCTGCACCGGTGAACCGGTGGACTGCCTTGGCGTTCCGGGCGGAACCGCACTACCGGGCACCCCTTGCGACGACGGCGATCCCAACACGGGGAATGACGCATTCGACCCCGCTTGCCAATGCCTTGGCATCCCCTTGGATTGCCTGGGTGTACCCGGAGGGTCGGCCGTGGTGGGCACACCTTGCGACGATGGACTGACAACCACCGGGAACGACGTCTGGATCGTCGGTTGTGACTGTGTAGGTCAGTTCATCGACTGCCTTGGTCAGGCGGGTGGTGGTGCCTTGCCGGGAACCCCTTGTGACGATGGGGATCCCGCCACCGGCGATGACCAGTACGACGCCAACTGCAACTGCGCGGGCCTGCCGCTGGATTGTACGGGACAGCCGGGGGGCAATGCCGTTCCCGGCACGGCATGCGACGACGGCGATCCGACCACGGGCAACGACGCCTGGGGCACCGATTGCGTCTGTGCCGGCCTGCCGCTCGACTGCACCGGTCAGCCGGGCGGTACCGCGGTGCCTGGCGCGGCCTGTGACGACGGCGATCCGGCCACGGGCAACGACCGATGGACGAGCGATTGCACTTGTGTCGGTCAGTTGTTGGATTGCCTCCAGGTACCGGGTGGCACCGCCCTCCCGGGAACCCCATGCAACGACGGGGACCCGTTGACGGGCGATGACCGATGGAGCGCGGATTGCACCTGTGCGGGCCTGGTCATCGATTGCCTGGGCGTGCCCGGTGGCGCTGCACTCCCCGGCTCCCCATGCGATGACGGCGACCCCGCCACGGGCGAGGACGTGTGGGGCTCGGGCTGCACCTGCGCCGGACTGCCCATCGATTGTGCAGGCATCCCCGGAGGCAACGCATGGCCCGGTGTGCCCTGCGACGACGGTGATGCGAACACCGGGAACGACCAATGGACCAGCGCCTGCCTGTGCGTGGGTGAAGCTTACGATTGCGCTGGTGTCCCCGGTGGCACCGCGTTGCCCGGGGTGGGCTGCGACGATGGTGATCCGGGTACCATCGGGGATACCTGGTCCTCGCAATGCGAATGCGTCGGCATTCCCGTGGATTGTGCGGGGGTTCCCAACGGCACGGCGTTCATCGATGGTTGCGGGGTCTGCGCGGGCGGCACCACGGGTCTTGCACCCGACCCGGACGACGATCTGGACGGGGTGCTCGATTGCGACGACAACTGCCCGGGAATTCAGAACCCCGCACAGCTCGACCTGGACGGGGACGAGTTGGGGGATGCCTGCGACAACTGTCCGTGGGTGTACAACCCGGGCCAGGAGGACAGCGACGGGGACGGTGTGGGGGACCCCTGCGAGGTCATCGCCGTCCCGGAACATCCGGGGGGCGTGATCGGTCTGCTGGTGCATCCCAACCCGACCAGTGGGCTTGTGCGCTTCCAGTGGGATGGGCCGCGCCCGCACCGCGCCGTGCTCTTCGATGTGCTCGGTGCCCGGGCCATCGAACTGCCCTTTGCCACGGTGCTGGATCTTTCCGGCCTGGCCACCGGGACCTATCTCCTGGAACTCCAGGACGATCAAGGGCGCGCCATGGCCCGTGCACGTGTGGTGCGCGACTGAGCCCATCGTGGCCCGCGCGGTCTTCGGTCCCGTGCCTGGAGTGGTCCTGACCGGCCGCCTGTTGTGAGCGCTGGCACCTCCGCGTGGTGAAGACCGCGCACCGCTTCATCGTGTCCATCAGGGTCCGGATACCGGCCGGGCCGTTCTAACGGCGGTCCGTCCCATGCCGCGGCTCGTCGCCGCAGGCTTTCCGCCGGTCGATGGTTTCGACCAACGGCAGGTCCATCCGCGTAACCCGGGGCAGGCAGGAACCGATACAAGGGCCACCTGTAGATGGACCACCAGGCTCACCACCGCGCCATGACCCGTACGGGTTCCGGTTTGCCGACCGGAGCGGTCCGGACACAGGGGATCCTTCCAACCCTGCTCCCCGCCCATGTTCCGCAACATCCTCGCCGCCGCTGCGGCCCTGCTGATCGCGGTTAGCGCGCACGCCCAGACGGCCTCCCAGACCAGCGCGGTCCAACTGCAGGCCGCCGTGCAGACGGCGCCGCCCCGCATCACCCTGAGCTGGCCGGCCTTCACCAACACCACCGGCATCACCATCTACCGGAAGGCCAAGGGTGCCACCGGATGGGGTAGCGCCATCGCCACCCCCGCCGCATCGTCCACCTCGTACCAGGACAACACGGTGGCCGTCGGCACCTATTACGAGTACCGGGTGGTGCGCACGGCGAACGCCGGGACCGGTCAGGGTTACATCGCCGCCGGCATCGAAGTGCCGGCCACCGAATACCGGGGCAAGCTCATCCTGCTGGTGGACAACACGTACAGCGCGGCCCTCAGCACCGAGCTCGCCACCTTGGAACAGGACCTGAAGGCCGATGGATGGACCGTGCTCCGCACCGATGTGAGCCGATCGGCCACGCCCGCCAGCATCCGGGGCATCATTCAGACCGCCTATAACGCCGACCCCGCCCAGGTGAAGGCGGTTTACATCTTCGGCCACGTCGCCGTGCCGTACAGCGGCAACATCGCCCCCGACGGGCACAACGAACACCAGGGGGCCTGGCCGGCGGACACCTACTACGCCGATGTGAACGGCACCTGGACCGACAACTCGGTCAACATCGTCACGAGCCAGCGTGTGGAGAACCGCAACACTCCGGGCGATGGCAAGTTCGACCAGAGCGACCTGCCCTCCCCGGCGGAACTGCAGGTGGGCCGCGTGGACCTGTACGACCTGCCGGCCTTCAGCCTGCCGGAGACCGAGCTCATGCGGGTCTACCTGAACAAGGCGCACGACTTCAAGGTCAAGGCCTTCACGCCCCAGGTGCGCGGCATGGTGTTCGACAATTTCCAGTACACGGGTTATCCCCTGGCCGCTGGTGGTATCCGCACCATTGCGCCCCTGGTGGGTACGGCCAACGTGTCCTTTCCCAACCAGAACGGCTCGCCCTTCTACACCCTGGTCAACAACCAGAGCTACCTCTGGACGTACAGCTGCGGCGGGGGGCTGCAGCAGACGGTGAACGGGGTGCTCACGTACAACGGCGCGAACAACGTTGGCACCACGCAGAACCTTGCGGCCAGCCAGCTCGGGGGGGTGTTCAACCTCTCCTTCGGAAGCTACTTCGGCGACTGGGACAACAAGAACAACTTCCTCCGCGCCTTCCTCGCCAGTGGCAACGCGCTCTCCAACTGCTGGTCCGCCATCCCGCACTTCGTGTTCCACCACATGGGCATGGGCGACAACATCGGATACAGCGCCCTGGCCACCATGAACAACACCACCTCGCTCTACGCCCCGATGCATGGCGGCTGGCAGGGCAGCATCGGCAAGTCGCATGTGGCCCTCATGGGCGATCCTTCCCTGCGGATGTCCATGGTCGCCCCGCCCACCAACCTTCAGGTCACCAACGTGGGCGGCAACGCCAGCTTCGCATGGACGGCTTCCGGTGAGGCCGTGGCCGGCTATTACATCTACACCTTCGACCCGGGCACCGGCGCCGTATCGCGTGTTGTTCCCACCATGGTCACCGGTACCTCCTACCTCAGCCCCTCGGTGCCCTTCATCGCCGGCCGGGAGTATATGGTCCGCGCCGTCAAGCTCCATACCTCCACCAGCGGCAGTTATCACAACCTGAGCCTTGGCGCCATCGCCACCGCATCAGGCACACCGCAACCCGATTGCCTGGGTGTACCGGGCGGTACCGCCATCCCTGGCTCGGCATGCAACGATAACAACCCTTGCACCACCGGTGATACCTGGAACACCAGCTGCCAGTGCGTCGGGACGCCGAGCCCGGACAGCGATGGCGACGGGGTGTGCAACGCGCAGGACAACTGCCCGAACACGCCTGGCCAGGTGGGCAGCGCGTGCAACGACAACAACCCCTGCACGGTGAACGATGTGCTGAACGCCAGCTGCCAGTGCGCGGGGACGCCGAGCCCGGACAGCGATGGCGACGGGGTGTGCAACGCACAGGACAACTGCCCGAACACGCCGGGTCAGGT
>WBZY01000181.1_pt1 | contig 56658 bp, 60 predicted proteins | sample 5204191 | NCBI WGS metagenome assembly WBZY01 (sample SAMN12344363, study PRJNA552823) | activated sludge metagenome | biome: Activated sludge suspended growth; feature: Anammox Sidestream; material: Wastewater; isolation source: activated sludge from anammox sidestream of wastewater treatment...
TCGCCGCTGGCGCCCACATCGCTCACGATGATCGGTTTCGCACGGGCCATGGCCTCCAGCACCACCGTGGGCATGCCCTCGAAGCGCGTGGGCAGGATCAGCGCGGCACAATCGGCGTAGAGCGCGTCGAGCTGCGCATCGTCCACGCGGCCCAGCAGCTCCACGTTCCGCGGAAGGTCGCGCTTCAGTTCCTCCAGCAACGGACCATCACCGGCCAACTGGAAACGCACCAGCTCCCCACGCCCCTCGGCCACCAGCCGCCGCGCCACGACCAGCAACACATCGAGCCCCTTGTTGAAGGCGAAACGACCAACGAAGAGGAGGGGGAGCGGTGAGGATGGTGAGGGTGGTGCCGGTGGTGCCGGTGGAACGTCGGTGGCGTTGGGGATCACCACAACACGACATGCACTGCCCGCGGCGACTCCCCGCAGAATGGCGGTGAGCTTCCCTCCAAGGCTAACGACCACTGTGCTTCGACGAACGATGTACTTCAACGCCGCGCGGAACGGCCAGCCCAGCAGGCGCTCCTTGCGGGTGAGCATCTGGAACATCTCCAACCCGTGGGGATGCACGATCAGCCTGTCGCTGAAGCGGTCGATGCCCTTCCACACGCAGAAGCCCTGCGCGAGGATCACGTCCGGATCGATGCGCTCCAGCGCCTTGCCCACCCGGCCGCTGTACCGCCAGAGCTCACGGATGTACAGCCTGCTCTTGTCGATGTCGGGCACGTGCACCTCGGTGATGCCGAGCGCGGGGTCGAAGATGCCCACCGGATGGGGGTGCAGCACGGTGAGCCGCACCCTGCCACTGCGCGCCAGGTGCTCGGCCAGGAGCCGCGAATGCCGCTGCATGCCGCCCATGGCCTGGGGGAAGACACCGTCGGTGCAGAGGGCCACATGCACGGGCGGTCGGGATGCGGGGCGCAAAGCGGGTCGGGTCAGGGATCGGGAAACCCGGCGGGGCCGCAGGGTGCGGCCGCAGGCTCAGGTCGTTACATGCTCCTTCAGCAGCGTGGCCACGCCCTCGTCGATCCCCCAGCGGGGCTCCCAGCCGGTGGCCGCCTTCAGCTTGCGCACATCGGCCAGCAGGTGCATGCGCTCCACTTTGCGCACGCGCGCCGGATCCACCGCGATGCGCAGTTCCTCCCCCAGCTGGCGCCCGAAGGCCTCCACCACTTCGCGCACGCTGTACTCGATGCCGCGACCGATGTTGAACGTGTCGAAACCAGCGACCCCGGCGCCGAGCAACGCGCTCATGGCGCGGCTCATGTCCTCGGTGTGGATGTAGTCCCGCTTGGGGTCCAGGTTGCCCAGCTTCAGTGTGCGGGCCCCGTCGAGCACCTGCCGCTGGATGGTGGGGAACAGGTGCGGGTTGGTCTCGTTGGGGCCGAAGGCGTTGAAGAAACGGCCGACGATGGTCGGGATCCGCGTCCGCAGGTGGAACTCGCTCGCCAGCTTCTCGGTGGCCAGCTTGGTGGTGCCGTAGATGTCCATCGGCCCCGGTTCATGGTCCTCGGCCATGGCACCATCGGCGATGGGGTACACCGCGGCGGTGCTGGCCACGAAGACCTGCTCCACGCCTGCGGTGGCCTGCGCGGCGTCGAGCACGCTCACCGTGCCGTTGATGTTGATGTCGGCGGCCTCGGCGGGGTGCTCGTTGCAGTAGGGGATGAAATGCACCGCCGCCAGGTGCAGCACCCATGCGGGGCGTGTGGCCGCGAAGACCTCCTGTGTGGCCCGGCGGTCGCGGATGTCCACCTTGAAGAAGCGCGCATCGGGCACACCGGCCAGCGGCCTGCGGCCGAAGCTCAGGTCGTCGAGCACGAAGACCTCGTGGCCCAGCTCCTGCAGATGCCTGCTGAGGGCCGAACCGATGAAGCCCGCGCCACCGGTGATCAGGACCTTTCTTGTGCCCGCCGAAGCGGTCGCGAAGGCTGGGTTCGCCATGGGACCGCGAAAATAGGGCGAAGCCTGCTGAAGGCCCGATGTCCCGCGGGGGGCCACCAGGCCGCCCGGTGTGCACGACCGCGCGGATCACCACGGCGGGAAGCCGGTGGTGCGCGCCGGACCGGGCCGTCGTTCAACCGAGCGCACGCAACACCGCGCGGTAGCTCGCATCGTGCACGGCCTTGGTGAAGTGCCGCAACGCGAAGGCCCGCAGGCGCTCACGCTCCTCCGGCGGCACCGCATGCAACTCCGGCAGCGGCCTCCCCTCCTCCACCACGGACCCGAGGTCGTTCGCCTTCACCAGCGCGCTGAGGTCGCCGAGGCCCTCGTTGGTGATCACGCGCAGGCCGCTGGCCAGGTATTCCGCGAACTTGGTGGGGCTGGCCACGCGGTTGGTCAGGGTCCGCTCCCGCACCATGATCCCGTAGTCGCATCCGGCCAGGGCGGCGGCCACCTGGGCGTGGTCGAGCCAGCGCACCGCCACGCGACCTGGATACGCGGCCTCGAGCGCGCCGTTGTTCGCATCCCGACGGCTCAGGAAGAGCACCTCCACATCGGCCCGCGCGTCGAGCACTTGCGTCAGCGACCGCTTCAGCAGGTCGAAGGACTGCCAGCCCGCCGTGCTGCCGCTGTACACCAGGCGCACCGCTCCATCCCTGCGTGCCACGGCGGGCACCGCGGACCGCTCCACCTCCCTTCCCAGGGTGCAGGGGATCACCACATGCGCATCGCCCTTGTATCCGTAGCGTTCGCGCCAGTGGTCCACCAGCGCCTGGCTCACCGCGATGCGCATGTCGCTCGCGTTCACCGCCTCGTGCTCCAGGGGGCGGAACTGGGCGATCAAGGCATCGTCGTCGATGATGCGGTACTCCTCCCATTCGGCCGCATAGGCGCCGCGCCCATCGAAGCACACCTTCCGCGTGAGCCCGCGTTCCCGCATGCGCAGCGCCATCCACGCCGCGAAGGGTCCCCGGCACACGATGCCGGTGGGGCGCAACAGCCGGCAGGTCCAGGCCAGGATCGTGGTGTTGCACTTCCAGCGCTTCATGGTGGGCACCATGGGCAGCACCCACGCCGAGGGGCTGTGCGCCTTGATGCGGCGGCGGGTGGCCCTGAAGTCGCGTCCGCTCACCAGGGCCACCAGCTTCACCGGCGGGCCGCCCAGGGTGTTGAGGTGCTCCACCACATCGGTCACCTGGCTCCAGTACACGCCGCTGGGCTGATCGTTGTAGGTGAGGTAGAGGAGCATCGCGTGGGGCGCCGCCGTGCGGGATGCAAAGGAACGCAGCGCCCTCCTTCCCGTTCCGTCCGGGGCGCTCCGGCGCGGTTCCGTCATCGGCGATGGTGCGGCGGCCCGGATGCCACGGCACTCACCGCGCTACAGCACCCGCTCCAGCACCTCGATGATCCGCTCGGTGGCGTGCCCGTCCCAGAGCGGGGGCACCGCGCCCTTCTTGAAGGTCCCGTTCTCGATCCGCGCGATGGCGGCGCGCACCGCGTCCATGTCCAGCGGCACCAGTTCGTTGCTGCCGAGGGTGATGGTGACCGGCCGCTCGGTGTTGGGGCGCAGGGTGAGGCAGGGCACACGGCGGTAGGTGCTCTCCTCCTGGATGCCGCCGCTGTCGGTGAGGATGAAACCGCAGGTGGCCACCAGCTTCTGGAAGGCGAAGTAGTCCAGCGGCTCGGTGCGCACCAGGCCCTCGATCGCATCGGCCCGGGCCTTCAGCCCGAAGGCCTCGATGTTCTTCACCGTGCGGGGATGGATGGGGAAGACCACCTTGCGGCCGGCGGCGCGCACATCGGCGATCAGGTCCAGCAGGGCCGACAGCCGCTCGGGCACGTCCACCGTGGCGGGGCGGTGGATGGTCATGAGCACATGGCCGCCATCGCCCAGGCCGAGCTGCCGCAGCACGGGCGAGGCCTGCACCTGCGGCTCGAAGGCCACCAGCGTGTCGATCATGGTGTTGCCCACGAAATGGAGCGCCTCCTCCGGCCTGCCCTCCCGGCGCAGGTTGTCCAGCCCGCTCTGCTCGGTGATGAAGAAGTGGTCCGTGAGCATGTCGGCCAGCACGCGGTTGTGCTCCTCGGGCATGCTGCGGTCGAAGCTGCGCAGGCCGCTCTCCAGATGGCCGATGCGCACGCCCATCTTGTTGGCGGTGACGGCCGCCGCCAGCGTGCTGTTCACATCGCCCACCACCATCACCAGGTCCGGCCGCTCCTCGCCGATCACGGCCTCCAGCCCGAGCATCACCTGGGCCATCTGTGTGTTGGGGCTCCCGGCGCCGATGTTGAGGAACCGGTCGGGCACCAGGCCGAACTGCTCGAAGAACACGTCCGCCATGTTGGCGCTGAAGTGCTGACCGGTGTGCACGATGCGCACGTCGACCGTGCCGCGCTGTGCGGCCACCTGCTTGAAGCGGGTGACCTTGATGAAGTTGGGACGCGTGCCGACGACGATGAGGATCTTCTTCATCCGAGGGATTTCAAGGGGCTGCGGGTGGCGATGATGAACTCGCGGGAATCGGTGTCGCTCACCTTGCGCGCCGGAGCGCCGGCGATGGTCATGTGCCCTTCGGTGAACGAGCGGTTCACCACGCTGTTGGCGCCGATGGCGATGTTCGGGCCGATGACGATGTCGCCGAAGATCTTGGCGCCCGGGCCGATGTAGCAGTTGTCGCCGATGGTGGGCACCAGCTCGAAGGGACCGGGGCGCGTGCCGATGACCACCCCCACGTGCAGACGGCAGTTGCGGCCGATGCGCGCGTCGGGATGCACCACGATGGTGCCCCGGTGGGCGATGCTGAGCCCGGGCCCGAAGGTGTTGGGCGGGATGTCGAAGCCGCAGCGCAACGAGAGGCGGTGCAGGCGGAAGGTGGCGATGATGTACCGCAACCGCCAGAGCGGCCCCTGGTGCTTGCGGCAGTTCATGAGGTACTCCACGCGGCGCAGCGCCCGCTGGAACCGCCACACCTCGTCGAACCACAGCACCCGCTCCCCACGCCGCAGCGCGATGCGGTCGGCCTCGAGGTATTCCCGGTACTCCTTGTACGATCGGATCATGCCGTGGCGTGCTTCCGCCCGCGGAACAGGCGCAGCACCCGTTCCGCTCCGGCGAACCCGAGCAAGGTAAAGAGCGCGACGTAGCGCTCGGTGATGGCCGGCCCCACCTCGGGACGGAACCCCCGGTCGATGCAGGTGCGGTAGCGCTTCACGGCATCCTGCAGGTCGTAGGTGGCCAGGATCCGCAGGGCCATGAAGAGGTACTGGTCCAGCGCCGCCAGCTCGTCCGCATACCGATCCCTGCCCTGCGCGGCCAGGTGCTGCTTGATGGCCCAGCGCAGGTCCACGTACCGCTCCCAGTTGGCGCGGACATCGGTGCGGCTGATGCTCCCTGCGGCACGCTTGAGCACCTCGGTGCGCTCGCGCCCGTCCCAGGCCACCCGAGCCCCGTGCTTCAGCAGGTTGAACAGCAGCGCGTAGTCCTGGCTGCTGGCCAGCTCCTCGGGCCAGCCGCCCACGGCCAGCAAGGCCTCCCGGGCCCACAGGTTGGCGCTGGTGGTGCCCATGCGTGTGCGCACCAGGGCCATCCAGGGCCTGCCGTACAGCGCCTGCACGCGGTCCATGAGGCCGTTGGGCTGCACGGCCCGGTAGTCGCCCACCACCACCTCGGGCAGGCCCTCCCGCTGCGCCAGTTCCAGCTGCCCCGCGATCTTGTCGGGCATCAACAGGTCGTCGGCATCCAGGAATTGCACGTAGGTGCCCGAGGCAAGGCGCAGCCCGTGGTTGCGCGCCGCCGAGGCACCCCGGTTGGGCTGCTGCACCAGCCGCGCACGCCCCCCGGCCACCACCGCATGGGCCCGCAACACCTCCACCGTGGCATCGGTGCTTCCGTCGTCCACCACGATCACTTCCAGGTCGGCGTGGTCCTGCGCCAGGGCGGAATCGAGCGCCCGGCCCACCAGGTCGGCCACGTTGTGGCAGGGAATGACGACGCTGACCCGCATGGGCGCGAAACTACTGGCCCCGCCGACGCAACAGGCCCAGGGCCTCCAGTTCGGGGACCAGGGCCGCGTTGAAGCGCTCCACCCCGGCCTGGTTCAGGTGGTTGTGGTCGTAGAAATGATCCTCGTCGTCCAGCGTGTGGCGGTACGCGAAGTCGATGTAGGGCACGCGGTGGCGCCGTGCGATGTCCCCCATCACCGCGTTGAAGGCGGCGTGCTTGGCCCGGTCGCTCTGCCAGGGATAGGGATGGTTCACCAGCACCACCGGGATGCCGGCCTTGGCACAGTGCTCCAGCGTGCGTTCGAAGTACCGCACCTGGTCGCCGTTGAGGTCGAGCGGCCTGCCCCGCACGTAATGCAGGCGCCCCTCCACGCGGTCGGTCCGCTCCGAATAACCGCCGGAGCGGTAGGTGCTGTCGGCGAAGAAGGGCGGCCGGTCGCGGGTGAGAAAGCGCAGGGCGAGCATGTTCACCCCGCGCGGGTCCTTCAGGGCCAGCGCCATGCCCACGGCGGCGCGGTCGTCCACCAGGTTCATCGTCAGGTCGGCGGTGCTCTCCAGACCGTCGCGCTCCATGGCCCCCTCGTACACGTCGATCAGCAGCAGCCGGGTGTTGCGGGCGTTCAGGTGCGTGCGCACGATGTGGTAGGTGTTCAAGGGACCCTGGCCGCTGGTGCCCAGGTTGAAGGCGCTCCACCCGTGCTGCGTGAAGATCCGCGGATCGTAGCCGCGGTAGGCGTGGCTCGACCCGATGAACACCACGTCGTACACACTGTCCGGCCGGAACTCGCGGAACTTGCGGTAGCTGTTCCCGCCCTTGAGCTTGAAGTAGTCGCCCGTGCGATGGATCAGCGGGGCCCCGCCCACCTCCACCCGGCAAAGCACCAGCATCGCCGCGGCATAGGCCAGCGCGAAGCTGAGGCCCAGCAGCAGGGTGGCGGTGAGGAAGCGGCGCATCAGAACTGGAAGTAGATGAACATGGCCGCCCCGTACTGGCCCAGCACCAGGCAGGCCGCCAGCAGGGTGCCGAAGTAGGCGTAGCGCACCGGCCTCCAGGCGATGCGCCGGTCGCCCTTGGCCACGGCGTCCGCCCAGGGGTCCAGCCCGATGAAGGCGATGGCCAGCAGTACAGTGGTGAGCAGGATGCCGGCGCCCAGCGTCCGCACCATGCCGCCGAAGCCCTTCCAGAACGCCGCAGGGTCAGCCCACGAGCCCAGCACCGCCCATGCGTCGGCGAAGGTGGCGGCGCGGAAGAAGACCCAGCCCACCACCACGAGCAGCACGGTCACCAGCACGGCCAGCGCATGGTTCAGCGCGGGGCGGCGGTCCAGGCCCACCAGGCGCGCCAAACGGTCGCGCGGACCGGCGAGCACGATGGCGCCCACCAGGTAGAGGCCGTGCAGCCCGCCCCAGGCCACGTAGGTCCAGCTGGCGCCGTGCCACAGCCCGCTCAACAGGAACACCAGCAGCAGGTTCATGTACCAGCGCCACCGCACCACCCGGTTGCCGCCCAGCGGGATGTACACGTAGTCGCGGAACCAGCTGCTGAGGCTGATGTGCCAGCGGCTCCAGAACTCGCTGATGGAGGCCGAACGGTAGGGCGTGCGGAAGTTGACCATCAGGTTGAAGCCCATCACCCGCGCCGCACCCAGCGCGATGTCGGTATAGCCGCTGAAGTCGCAGTAGATCTGCAGGGCGAAGAGGCAGGTGGCCAGCAGGGTGGCGGCGCCGCCGAAGGCCGACGGATCGGCGTACACGTGGTCCACCACCACGGCGCAGCGGTCGGCGATGACGAGTTTCTTGAAGAAGCCCCACAGCATCTGTTGCAGACCGTGCACCACGCGGGCATGGTCCCACCGGTGCACATGGTCCAGCTGGTTCAGCAGGTTGCCCGGCCGCTCGATGGGACCCGCCACCAGCTGGGGATAGAACATGACGTACAGGGCGAAGATGCCCGGCCGCCGCTCGGCGCGCTGGTGGCCGCGGTACACTTCGATGGTGTAGCTCAGGCTCTGGAAGGTGTGGAAGCTCAGGCCGATGGGCAGCAGGATGCCCAGGTCGGTGGGCGTGTACGCGATGCCTGCGGCCTGCAGCAGGGCGGCGAGGGTCCCGTCCAGGAAGGCGTAGTACTTGAAGAAGGCGAGCACGCCCAGGTTGGCCACGATGCTGGCCACCAGCCAGGCCTTGCGCCGCCGCCCGCCGCTGCCTTCGATCAGCAGGCCCGCCGCGTAGTCCACCGCGATGGTGAAGGCCAGGATCAGGATGTACACGGGCACGAAGGCCATGTAGAACCAGCAGCTCGCGGCCAGCAGCAGCACCCACCGGTGGCGGTGCGGCAGCAGGAAGTAGCCCGCCGTCACCAGCGGGAAGAAGATGAAGCAGAACGCGAAGGAGTTGAAGAGCATCGCGGGCCCGGCTCAGCGCGCACGCTCGGCGGCGCCCAGGAGGCGGTCGCAAAAATGCCCAAAATTGACCTCGGCCTTGAAGCCCGCCGCCCAGGCCGCACGCACCCCGGCCCGGAAGGTCCCCGAATGCTGCGGTCCGTCGGCGAAGCCGTCCAGCTGCCGCGCGATGGCCGCCGCCTCCGGCCGGTGCGGCAGCAGGGTCCCGGTGGCCGGACCCACGATCTCGCGCACGCCGCCGGCATCGGCCGCCAGCAACGGGATGCCGAAACTCGCCGCCTCCTGCAGGGCCACAGGCACCCCTCCCTCGGTGCTGCTCAGGTGCACGAACAGGTCCACCGGCGTGCTCCGGTACCAGGCCAGCAGGTCCTGGTTGGCGATGTTGCCCGGCAGCTCCGCGTGCACATGCGGGGGCAGGGTGGCCACCGCCGCCTCCACCGCGGCCCGCTCGGGACCGTCGCCGAAATGCGTCCACCGCACCGGCCGCCGCACCAGGCGCAACGCGTCCACCAGCAGGGCCACCCGCTTGATGGGCACCAGGTGGGAGGCCGAGACGATGCGCAGCACTTCCGCAGGCGACCAGGGGCCCGGGCCATGGTCGTGGGTGCCCAGACGGGCCAGCTCGCAGCGCGCCGCCTGCGCCGGATGGCGCGCCTTGATGTCGTCGAGCCCGGCCTGCGACACCAGGAAGAGCCGCTGCACATGCGCCATCTGCAAGGCCTGGAAGGGCGGCCAATCGCCGGGCCAGCGGTGGGCATAGAGGTCGAAGCCGTGCATGCGGCCCACGAAACCGATGCGCGGATCGTTCAGGTGCAGCAAGGCCAGCGCCGTGGCGTGGTCGGCCATCCAGTAGCTGTACAGCAGCACGCGTCGGGGATCGTAGTCGCGGAACAGGCCCGTCCGGTAGCGGTGCATGCGCTCCAGGGCCTGCCGCATGGCCGCACGCACGTCGGACCACAGGCGCCGGCGTACCGCCGCATCGGGCGCCGAGGTGCGCACCACCCGCCGCATGCGCCACCAGGTGCGCGCGTAGGCCAGCATCCGCAGCGGCGGGGCCACGGCGTAAGGATCGGCCGGGGGCTCCACCACCTCCACGTTCGGCGGCAGCACCCGGATGCCCTGGTCGTGCACCAGGGGGATCAAGCGGATGCGCTCGAACCGTTCCGCCAGGAACGGCAGCTCGTTCTCCAGGAAGGGCTCCCCCTGTCCGTACGGGAAGCGCGTGGTGAACAGCCAGAGCTCCTTCATCCGCGGTGGGCTGGTGGGCGTGTGCCCGTGGCCTTGCGCATCAGGTACCACAGGCGGTCCGGGGCCCAGCTGCGGCTCAGGCGCAAGTGGGCCCAGGCGGCGCGTGCGTCGCGGTCGGCCAGCACATGGAACAGGCCGTCCCACGCCTGGCTGACGCGCGCGGCGAAGGCCTCCGCAGGGAAGGTGCGCTCCCGGTCGTTCCAGGCCAGCAACCGGTCCAGCCAGGCCCGCAGGCCCCGCACGTCGGCCGCCGTGGGCGTGCCGTCGAACAGGCGCAGCGCCATCAGGTGCAGGCGCACGTCCGCATCGGTGTGCGGCACGTGGAACCAGGCGAACACGGCGCGCACCAGATGATCGTGGTCGGCGTGCTTGTCGCGCCCGTGACTGATGTTCTGCTCGCCGCGCCGGTACAGGGTGATCGGCGCATCGAGGTTGCCGAAGGCCGACACCCGGGCCAGCCGCGTCCAGAAGAGCCAGTCCTCCCCCACCCGCGGCCAGGCCGGGTCGTAGCGCAACGCATGGGCCTCCAGCACCGACCGGCGCAGGATGGAGGCGCCTTGCGACACGGGCACCCCGAACAGGAGCTGCGCCCTGCAGGCGGCATCGTGCAGCGGGAACTTCCACGTCCGGTCGCGTGCTCCGAAGAGCTGCAGCCATCCACCGCTGGCGCCCACTTCGGGATGGGCCTCCATGTACGCCACCTGCCGCGCGATGCGGTCGGGCACCATCAGGTCGTCGGCATCGAGGCGCACCACGTATGCACCGGTGCACGCATCGAGCCCGGCGTTGGCGGCGCCCGCCGGCCCGCGGTTCTCCGGCAGGGCGATGATGCGCAGCCGCGGATCGGTCTCGGCGCGCAGCAGGTCCAGGCTGCCGTCCGTGCTGTGGTCGTCCACGGCCACCACCTCCAGGTCCGCATGGCCCTGGGCGTACACGCTGTCCAGGCACTCCCGCAGGAAGGGCGCCTTGTTGTACACGGGGATCAGCACGCTGACCTTCATGGGCGCAGGTGGCGCCACTTGCGCCGGAGGCGGAAGGACCACCAGGTGGGCGCCTTCAGCTGGGTGTCCAACTGGGCCCAGCGGTGCAGCAGCGTGTCGTCCAGGTCCTTCATGTCGCGCAGGGCCACCACGCGCTTCAGGGCCTTCATCATGCGGTATTGCTCCTTGCGGTGCACGGTGCCGTGCCACTTCAGCAGGAAGTGCAGCACCATGCCGCGCACGGTGGCGCGGTGGGCGGCATCCACCGGGATGCCGCGCAAACCCTCGCGCATGTGGTGCCCGATGGCCAGCACGCGGGCCAGCTCGGGCTGCCCCGTGGCCAGGCACAGGCCGTGCAGCAGGCTGGCCAGCTCGTCGAGGAAACCGTGGTGGGCGGTGACGGTCTTGCTCTCCTCGTGCAGACGGAACACGGCCAGGTCCAGCGGCTCGAAGCGCAGGTGCGCGGCCCCGTGACGGAACAGCACCTGCCACCAGAGCTCCACATCCATCACGTAGCGGAGCGCCGGATCCACGCCACCCAGCTCCTGCACCACGTCCATGCGGTAGAAGGTGGCGGGCTGGTTGATCACCGGATCGCGGAAGAGGCGCGTCACCTGGCCGGCGTCGTTCTGGCGTTCGAAGGGGCGGTCGCCGCCGGCGGTGCGGTGCACCACCCGCCCGCCGTACACCAGCAGGCCGGGGTCGGCGGCGAAGGCATCGGCCACGTGGCGCAGCGCCCCCGGCAGCAGCAGGTCGTCGCTGTTGAGCCAGTTGACGACGGTGCCCGTGGCGTGGGCCAGCCCCTTGTTGATGGCGTCGCTCTGGCCGCGATCGGGCTCGCTGCACCACCAGTGCAAACGGTCGGCGTGCCGGGCGATCAGCTCCCGCGAGCCGTCCCTGCTGCCGCCGTCCACCACGATGTGCTGCACGGGCACGGGCTGGCCGGCCACCGAAGTGAGGCATTCCTCCACGTAGGCGGCCTGCCCGAAGCTCGGCGTGATGATGGAGATGAGGGGACCGGCCATGTCAGTGCGCGCCCGAAAGTACCGCTCGGTACACGTCGAGCACTTCACCGGCATAGCGTTCCACGCTGAAGCGCGCGGCCGCACCGCGGGCGGCCTCCTCCCCCAGCGCCCGGGCCAGCGCCGGATCGCCGGCCAGCTTTTCCATGCACCCGGCCAGTGCGGCCGCACCACCCGGGTACAGGAGCCCGTTCACCCCGTCGTCCACCAGCTCCTGCGTGCCCCCGGAAGCATGGCCGATCACCGGCAGGCCGCAGGCCATGCCCTCCACCGTCACCCGGCCCATGGCTTCATTGCGCGAGCACATCAACAGGGCATGCGCCCGTTGGAACAGGGGGAAGGGGTCCTTCACGAAGCCCGTCATTTCCACGGCATCGTCCATGCCCAGCTCGGCGATCCGACGCCGCAGCGCTTGGTCGCGCCCGTCCCCGGCGATCACCAGGCGCACCGCGCGGCCGCCCCGGCGCACCAGGGACAGCGCCTCCACGGCCTCCAGCTGGCCCTTGGACGGATGGATGAGCCCCAGCAGCAGGAAGGTGAACGGCCCGTCGCCGGACCAGCGCCGCCCGGCATCCTGGGCGAGCTCGCGATAGCGGGCGGCACGGAGCACACCGTTGTACACCACCGTGATGCGCCCTCCGCCCCGGGTGTAGCGCAGGATGTCGTCGCGCACGGCCCGGGAGATGGCGATCAGGCTGTCCGCCCGGCGCAGCGCCCTGCCGTAGCCGCGCGCACCGGCGTCGAGGTGCAGCAGGTATTGCCGCTCGGGCAGTTCGCGGATGTGCCAGACCAATGGAAGACCGGTGGCGGCACGGAGGGCGGGAGCCACGCCCACCACGGCACTGTTGGCATGCAGCAGCTGCGCGCGCCACCCGCGCACCGCACCGGCCAGGGCGGGGAGCAGCGCCCGGTTGGCGGCCGCCCGTTCGCGCGCCTGACGCTCCTGCCGCCAATGCTGCAGCAGCCGGTGGTGCAGGCGGCCGCTGTAGTGCCGCTCGCTCATCCACGGCCGGAAGGGCACCACCGCATGGGCGATACCTTCCTGCCGCAGCGCCGTCACCAGGTCGCCTTCGCGGGGCAGCAGCACATGGGGCACCACGGCCTCGCGGTCACGCAGTTCCACCAGCAGGTCCAGCAGACTGCGGTTGGCCCCGTAGAGCTCGGGATAGTGCGTGAGGTAGGCGACTCGGATCGGCGCGGCCATGGTCGCCGGCGAAAGTACCGTTCACCGGCGCGCCACCCCGGCGAGGATGGCGGCCAGACGGGCCAGGCTGTCCTCCACCCGGTGGCGCTGTTCGGCGGCCTCGCGCCCGGCCCGCCCCATGCGCAGGGCCAGTGCCGGGTCGGCCGCCAGCCGCAGCAGGTGCCCGGCCATGGCGTCCAGGTCCCGCTCGGCGCCCAGCAGGCCGCTCACCTCGTGCTCCACCACATCGGGGATGCCGGCGTGCCGGGTGGACACCACCGGAAGCCCGCTCGCCATGGCCTCCAGCACGCTGAGCGGGGTGCCCTCGTGGTCGTTGTCCGCGGTGATCACGCTGTGCTGCACGAAGGCGCGCGATGCGGCCATGCGCGCCGCCACTTCCTGCGGCGTGAGCACCCCGGGCAGCTCCACCACGCCCTCCAGCCCCAGGGCGGCCACCAGCTGGCGGGTGCTGTCCCACAGGGGGCCGTTGCCGGCCATGGTGAGCCGCATCGCCGGATCGCGGCGCCATGCCTGGTGGAAGGCCAGCAGCGTGAGGTGCGGCGCCTTCTTGTCCACGAAGCGGCCCACGGCCAGGAAGTGCGGCGGGGCCTGATCGGGCCGCCCGGCGCGGAACTGCTCCACGTCGATGCCATAGCAGTTGTAGTGCAGCCGGGCACGGTCGGCGCCCAGGGCCAGCAGCTGCCGTTCCATCTCGCGGCTCACCACCACCACGGCGGCGGCCTGCTCCAGGATGCGGCGGTAGCCGCCATGGTCCTTCAGCAGCTTCACGTGGAAGGCATCCACCCCGTGGAAGTGCACCACCAGGGGGATGCCGGCGCGGCGGCAGGGCTCGAGCATGGCCTCGCCCGTGGGACCGTACTCGGCGAGCACCACCTGGAGGCGGTGGCGGGCCAGCAGCCGCGCGATGCGCCGCTCGAGCAACGCTGCGGGCGTGGCGCCCAGCAGGCGCGAGGCCACCCGCCGGGCCAGCGTGGGCGGCAGCAGGAGCGCGCCCCCGGCATCGCGGCGCGGCAGATGGCCGTCCGTGAGCACCAGCGCCACGCCCGGAAGCCGCCGGAGGTGCGCCGCGATGAAGGTCTCGCTGTAGGCGTTGCGGTTGGGGGAGACGATGCAGAGGCGCGCCACGGCGGTCATGCGCGGGGCGTGTGTGCCAGGGCCATCAGCCCGGTGATCATCGGGGCGCTCATGGGGTCGGGCACATGGTCGTGCCGAAGCAGGTGGCGCACCACCGGCAGGGTGATCCGCTTCACGATGCGCCGTTTCCAGGCGGGCATGGGACGGCGCAGGGCCCACAGGCCGAGCAGCTGGGCCAGGCTGGCATCCCAGCCGCCCAGCGGCCGCACCGTGATGTCCGTGAAGCCCGCCCCCTCCAGCAGCCGGCGCATCGCGAACGGGGTGTAGCGGTATTCGTCATAGGGCACATCGTGCAGCGGCCACAGGAAGGGCACGGTGATGAAGAGCGGCGAGCCCGGACGCAGCACGCGGAAGGCCTCGCGCAGCACCGTGCCCGGGTCCGGGCAGTGTTCCAGCACCTCGGTGGCCATGGCACTGTCCACGCAGCGGTCCTCGAGCGGGATGCGCACCCCGTCCCACAGCAGGTCCGGGCGGACCTTGTGGTAGGTGGTCGCCGTGTTGCCGGCGAGGTCCATCCCGATGTAGTGCTCCACGCGTGAGGGCGCGGTGGTGATGAGGCCGCGATACGGCTGCAGGCCGCTGCCGATGTCGAGGAAGGTGCCGTGGAACCGCGGCAGCTGCGCACGCAGGGCCTGGCGGATCGCCGTGCGCACGGTGTAGAGGTCCTGCGTATCGGCCGTCAGCGGCAGGTCGAGGTAGGGATCGTTCATCGGCGGGGCCGGAAAGTTCGGCATTGGTGCGCGATGCGCATCACGCCGCGGGTGCCGTGCGCAACGCATGGAGCACCCGGGTCCATCGACGACGGTCCAGGAAGTATCGCGACGCACGGCCCAGGGTGAGCAGCCAGCGACGCTTGTCCAGCGCGGTCATGGGCACGCCGGCGAGCTGGTCGAGGTGGCGGTCGCACACCGCGTCCAGGTGGGCACGCCACCGGCCCCGGGTCAGCCGGTCGAGCCGCTGCCATTGCAGGATGCGGAGCCGGTGGATGTTCGTCCGGGCGAAGAGGCCCTGCGCCGTGAGGCCCTGTCCGTGCCGGCGGTAGAAGCTGAGCTCGCCTTCCACCGCACGCAAGGGGCCCTGGGTGGCAGCGCTGGCGAAGAACCACATGTCGCCGCTGCCGGCCTTCCACCCGGCCTCGGAGGTGATGAGCGCACGGACGGCGGGCGTATTGCGCCATAGGAAGCTGCCGGGATGGAAGGGCGCCTGCGTGGCCACCACGTCCTCCAACGCCATGCGGTCGGGCAATTGCTCGCGCCAGGGATGCGTGAGCGCACCGGCCTCGTCCTTCACCGCCGTCCGGTGGTAGCTGCCCATGCAGGCCGGATCGCGCTCCAGCAGGTCCACCTGGCGCTGCAGCTTCAGCGGGTCCAGCCAACCGTCGTCGCCATCGATGAAATGCACGTACCGGCCACGGGCCATGGCGTAGAGGCGCATGAAGTTGCGGCGCCCCGTGGGCTGGCCTTCAATGCACCATCGGGGTCCGGGCGGCCACCGGTACACGTGGAAGCGCGGATCGCCCGCCACGACGCGCTCGCAGACCGCACCGGTATCGTCCGTCGAACCGTCCTCCCCCACCAGCACCTCGAAAGGGAGATCGGTGCGCTGGGCCTTGATGCTCTCCAGGCATTCGGCGATCCAGGGGCCGTGCTGGTAGGTGCACACAAGCACCGACACCACCGGGCTCGCCACCGCGGGTCTTTCGGTGGGCAGGGTTTCGCGGAAGGGGTCCATGGATCGGTCGCGAAGGTGGTGACAAGGTGGGACTTGGGGGCGCGGGCCGCTATCTTAGCGGTCGCAACACGGGCGACCATGGGCAACAACATCCTCGCGGACGACCTCCGCACGGGGGCCAACTTCAAGATCGGCCATTTCACCATCATCGGCAAGGGCTGTGTGTTCGGCGACAACGTCACCATCGGCAGCCACGCGGTGATCGGCGACGACGTGCACTTGGGCGACGGCAGCGTGGTGGGCAACTACTGCGAGATCGGCAAGGGCCTCCGGGCCGGTGCGAAGGTGGTCCTGCAGGGCCGCATCCGCACGGCCGAAGGCTGCGTGATCGAGGACGAGGCCACGCTCAAGTACGGCACGATCCTCACCAGCAAGGTGCTGATCAAGAAGAAGGCCTTCCTGGGCCCGAACGTGATCACCCTGGGCAGCACACACCTGCACGAGACCAAGCACGGCACGGTGATCGGCGAGCGTTGTTACATCGGTGCGGGCAGCAAGATCGCCGCGAGCGTGGCCATCGGCGACGACATCACCATCGGCGCCATGGGCTTCGTGAACAAGGACCTCAAGGAGAGCGGGATCTACGTGGGCGTGCCGGTGAAGCCCTTGCGCCAGAAGGACTACTGGAAGAGCAAGGACTTCGTGGAGGGCGGTTTCGAGCAGTAGGCGGAGCTCATCGCTGCGGGCGGGGCATGCCGGAAGGCCGCTCCTTGTCCGGCATGCGCCTGGCGGGCACCCCGGCCAGGATGGCGCCCGGTGCGGTGGAATCGCCGACGACGGCGGCCCCGACCCCCACGATCGTCGCCTCGGCCAGCACGGTGTGCGGCCGGATGCTGCAACCGGCCCCCAGGAAGGAACGGGCGCCCACCCGCACCGACCCCGCGATGCTCACGTTGTTCGCCAGGTGGCAATGCGGTCCGAGCACGGCACTGTGGCCGATCTTGCTCCCATGGGCCACCATGCAACCCTCGCCGATGGTGGTCTCCTCGTTGATCATCCCGCGAACCACCGTCACATCGGTGCCGATGAACACATCGTCGCCTATGCGCACACCGCCCAGCTGCGGGAGCACGATGCGCGTCCCGTCCGCATCCCAGACCCAGGCCACGCCGGTGGCCCCGATGCAACTGTTCGGCTCGATCATCACACGCCGACCGATCACCGTGCCGTCCATCACCACCACATGCGCCTGCACCACGGTGCCCTCACCGATCTCACAGGCACCGATCACGGCATAGGGGCCGATGTACACACCCGGGCCGATCACGGCCTCCGGATCGACCACCGCCGTGGGATGGACCCCGGCCTTCGTGCCTGCGCCGAACAGGTGGGCGCACAAGCGGTAGAAGGCGGTCTGCACATCGCCCTCGACCGCGATCGCCGAGCACGATGCCGTGGCCCGCGCCACCTCCGGCCGGCACATCACCACCGAACCTTCCAAGGCATCGAACGGACCGGGCGCGTCACCGGTGTAGTAGTAAAGGCCGTTCGGCTCCTTGTGCAGCAGGCTGCACACCTTGTTCATGGGCCGGGACGGGCCCACGAGCCGGTGCGGCACGCCCAGTGCACGCAACGCCTCCAGCACCTGGTCCAGGGTGCAACGGTTCTTGGCTCTCATGGTTCGCAAAGGTCCATAGGCCCGCGTTCCCCTACCGCACCGTACGCGACACGACCTCGCAGATGCGGTCGATCCACGCCTCCTCGAGGTCGTGGTACAGCGGCAGGCACAGCACGCGCACGGCGACATCCTCGGCCACCGGGCACTGTCCCTTGCGCGTGAGGTAGGGCAGGGTGTTGAGGGATGGATAGAAATACCGCCGGGGCAGCACACCGATCCCGGCCAGCGCCTCCACCACGGCCATCAATGCGGGTTCCGAAGGGAGCACGATGGGGAAATAGGCGTGGTTGTACACCGTTCCCGCAGGCACCGTGGCCCGGCGCACCGGCACGTCCGCGAGCAAGGCATCGTACCGGCCCCACTGCACACGCCGGCGTTCCAGGATCCCCTCGAAATGACGCAGCACCACCAGGCCCATCGCGGCGTGCATCTCGCTGTTCTTGCCGTTGATGCCGGCCACATGGTGCACGTCGCCCACGTGTCCGAAGGAGCGCATCAGCCGCATCCGCTCGTGGAGCGCGTCGTCGTTGCATGCCACCGACCCGCCTTCCACCGTATGGAAGATCTTGGTGGCGTGGAAACTGCAGGAGCTCACGTCCCCGTACGACAGCAGCGGCCTCCCCCGGTGCACGGTGCCGAAGGCATGCGCCGCGTCGTAGATGACCTTGAGGCCATGGCGTCCGGCGATGCGTTCGATGGCCTCCACATCGCAGGGCAGCCCGTACACGTGGGTGGCCAGGATCGCACAGGTGCGCGACGTGATGGCCGCCTCGATCGCCGCGGGATCGATGTTGAAACCATCCGGTGCGATATCGGCGAAGACCGGCACGCAACGTTCCCACAGCACCGCCGTGGTGGAGGCCACGTAGCTGAAGGGCGTGGTGATGACCTCGCCGGTGAGGTCAAGGGCCCGGATGGCCAGCTGCAGGGTGATGGTGCCGTTGCCCATCAACAGCACATGGCGGGTGCCGTGGTAGGGCAGCAGTGCCTTTTCGAGCTCCTGGCACAACGGACCGTTGTTGGTCACCTGGCCGCGCTCCCAGACACCGCGCAGCAGCTCGGTGTATTCCCCGATCGGCGGCATGTAGGTGCGGGTGACGAACACCGATGGAGCCACCGGCCGCACCGAACCTCCCACTTCTTCCACCGGCCGCTCGCTCATGGTCGTTCAAAAGTATATGGATGGGGCATGCACCTGCCGGTGCCACGGTGATGCTGGATCATCCTTCCCGCAGGTCCAAGTGGCCTCCGAGCACCTCGTCCAGCTCCTGCAGATGCGGGGCGTAGTAGTTGCGCAGGCGCTCCTCCAGGGCCGTGTCCACGGGTTCACCGTAGGCGCGCACGTTGGCCTTCACCGTGCGCAGGTCGGCGGGGAGCAGGGCGGGATCGAGGCCGGCCTGGCGGGCGATGCGGCGCACCACCTCGTCGGGTGCGGCCTTCAGCTCCGGATAGCCGATGACCAGCACGCGCTCGCGGCCGAAGAGGCGGAAGTAGCGCGCCACCTGCGGGGCATAGAGGCCGCGCGCCAGGTAGCCGAAGGGCGGAGGGTCGGCCAGTTCGGCGGCCATGGCCTCGGCGAAGGGACGCGGATCGTACAGGTGGGCGTAGCGCGGATGACCCTCGAACTGGTGGAACATGTTCCAGTCGGAGCGCGCCCGCTTCACGGGGTCGCGCAGCACGGCCACGATCAGCGCATCGGGCAGGTGCCGCCGGATGCGTTCGGCGGCGGGAGGCCGGTAGAGGTAGTTGGGCGTGGCGTCCAGCGTGGCCCAGCCCGATCCGCGCCAGGGCCGCAGGGGCAGCATGCGCCGGTAGTGCGCCATGCCCAGCGCATAGGTGTTGTCGTTGCCGAAGAAGGTGAGCTCCTTCTCCACGGGGGCGATCACCTTGGGGTGGCGCACCAGCATGCTGAAGAGCGCCGAGGTACCGGCCTTCTGCGCCCCCACGATCACGATGGAGGGCATCAGGCGCGGCCGCAGGGGTTCGGCCAGCTGCCTGGCCAGTCGGTAGAGGGCGTTCATGGCGCGGGGTCCATCGGGACGCTGTTCCAGTGGAGCCGGGGACGCACCAGCCCCGCCTGCCGGCCGAACCAGGCGCCGCGGCGTTCGCCGGCATGCACGGTGAAGCTCAGCACGCGCTCGGTGATGAAGTGCAGGCGCGCCCCCCGGAAGGCGGTGATCACCACGTGGTAGCTGCCCTCGTTCATGAGGTCGCCGGGAATGCGGCACTCCACCTCGAAGCGGCCGTGCGGCACCGGGGGCCGGTCGGTGCCGGCGTCGGCCTGGGTGCTGGCGAACAGCACCAGGTCGTGGTCGTTCATCACGCGCAGGCCGATGTTGAGGTCGCCGTCCTTGATGCCGATGTTCTCCAGGCCGATGCGGATGCTGAAGGGGCTGCGCATGGTGAGCGGGGCGCCCGGGTCCTGGGGCAGCACGGCGGCGTGCGTGAGGCGCACCAGGTCGGTGCCGGGGCCTTCGCCGGGGGGCCAGGCCACCTCATCGCCGCCCTGGGCGTAGGAACCCAGGTAGGCGGCCACCACCTCCTCGGGCGGCCCGTCGGCGGCCACGCGGCCGGCATCGATCCACACCACGCGGGTGCACAGGCTCAGCACGGCGGTCATGTTGTGGCTCACGAACAGGATGGTGCGCCCGCTGGAGCTCACGTCCTTCATCTTGCCCAGGCACTTGCGCTGGAACTCGGCGTCGCCCACGGCCAGCACCTCGTCCACGATCAGGATCTCGGGCTCCAGGTGGGCGGCCACGGCGAAGCCCAGGCGCACCTTCATGCCCGAGCTGTAGCGCTTCACCGGGGTGTCGATGTGGTGCTCGATGCCGCTGAAGGCGATGATCTCGTCGAGCTTGGCGGCGATCTCGCGGCGGTCCATGCCCAGGATGGCGCCGTTGAGGTGGATGTTCTCGCGGCCGGTGAGGTCGGGGTGGAAGCCGGTGCCCACCTCCAGCAGGCTGGCCACGCGGCCCTTCATGCGGATGTGCCCGCGGGTGGGCGTGGTGATGCGCGAGAGCAGCTTGAGCAGGGTGCTCTTGCCGGCGCCGTTGCGACCGATGATGCCCAGCACCTCGCCTTCGCGCAGTTGGAAGGACACCCCGCCGAGGGCATGGAAGGTGCGGCCCTGCGCGCGGCCGGGCGAGGCGGTGCCCACCGGGGCGTCGGGGTCGGGCCGCCCGCGCAGCCGGGCCCAACCGCGGCGCAGCTCGTCGGCGATGGTGCCGCTGCCGATGGCCCCCAGGCGGTAGCTCTTGCCCAGGTCCTCCACGCTGATCACCACCGGCCCCTGGCTCATACGATGTCGGCGAAGGAACGCTCCACCTTGTTGAAGGTCATCACGCCCACCAGCAGCATCACGGCGGTGACTGCGGCGGAGTAGGTGAGCCCGCCCCAGGGCACGGCCCCGCCGAACAGCATGGCGCGGAAGGCCTCGATGACGGCCGTCATGGGGTTGAGCTCGAACACGCGCAGCAGGGTGGGGAACTTCTGCAGGCGGCTCAAGGGCAGGATCACGGGGCTGGCGTACATCAGCAGCTGCACGCCGAAGCCCACCAGGAAGCTGAGGTCGCGGTACTTGGTAGTGGCGGCCGAGATGAGGATGCCGGTGCCCAGGCCGAGCGCGCCCATCAGCAGCACCAGCAGGGGCAGGCCGAGCAGCTGGGGGCCGGGCGACCATGCCAGGCCGCCGGCGAGGACGTAGCCGGCCACCATCACCGCCAGGGCCGCGAGCTGCACCAGGAAGGTGAAGCCGTTGCTGAGGGTGGTGCTGATGGGCATCACCAGGCGCGGGAAATAGACCTTGGTCATCACGTGCGCGCCGCCGGTGAGGGTGCGGGAGGTCTTGGTGACCTGGCTACTGAAGAAGAACCAGGGCACCAGGCCGGACATGTAGAACAGGGGGCCGGGCATTCCGGGGGGGGCCAGACCGGCGGCCTTGCCGAAGACCAGGGCGAAGGTGAAGGTGGTGATCAGGGGCTGCAGCACCACCCACAGGGGCCCGAGCACCGTCTGGGCGTACACCGTGACGATGTCGCGGCGGGTGAGCAGGAGCACCAGGTCGCGGTAGCGCCAGAGCTCGGCCAGGTCGATGGCGAGCAGGCTGCGGCGCGGGCCGATCACCGTGGTGAAGCCACCGTCGGGGGCTGCGCTGGTCGCGTCGGGGGTCGCGCTCATGGCACGGGATCAGGCCTCGGTGTCCGCACCGTCCTTGGCCTTGCTGCCACGCCTGCGCCGCCCGTAGCCGTACCCGTAGCCGTACCCGTAGCCACTGCCGTAGCCGTAGGCGTAGCGGTAGCCGTAGCCGTAGTTGGTGTTGTAGTAGTACTTGCTCTTCTTCATCCGCACGCCGTTGAGGATGAAGCCGAAGTTGCGCACCGGGTTGCTCTGGATCACCTCCATGGCGCTGCCCAGGTGGTCCTTGTTGGCGAAGCGGGTGTTCACCACGAACAGGGTGGCGTCCACGTGCTTCATCATCACCAGGGCGTCGGTGATGAGGCCCACCGGCGGGGTGTCGATGATCACGTAGTCGTAGTGCTGGCGCCCGAAGCGGAACAGCTCCTCAAGGTGGCGGCTCAGCACCAGTTCCGAGGCGTTGGGCGGTGTGGGGCCGCTGAGGATCACGTGGAAGTTCTCGACCTGGGTGGGCAGCACCACCGCCGCCGGCTCCACGTGGCCCACCAGGAGGTTGCTCAGGCCCTGGGGCGCGGTCATGTTCAGGCCCTTGCCCACCTTGGGCTTGTGCAGGTCGAGCTCCAGCAGCAGCACGCGCTTGCCCGCCTTGGCCAGGATGGCGCTGAGGTTCACGCTGCAGAAGGTCTTGCCCTCGTTGGGCCGGTAGCTGGTGACCAGCACCACGCGGCCGGAGCCCTGCGGACCGGGCAGGTACTCCAGGTTGGTGCGCACCGTGCGGAAGCTCTCTGTGATCGCGCTCTTGGGGTCGCTGTCCACCACCACGTAGTTCTCCTCGGCCTTGTCGCTGGCGATGATCTCGCCGAACACCGGCATGTGCACCATGGCCTTCAATTGCTCGGCGTTCTCGATGCGGTCGTAGAACATCACGCGGATGAACACGATGACCAGCGACACCACCATGCCCCCCACCAGGAAGGCGTAAAGGATCTTCACCTTGTCGGGCCGCACCACCCCGATGGAGCGCGCCAGCTCGATCACCTTGGTCTGCGGCACGATGCCCGCGCGGGCGATCACCGTGTTGGCCCGCTTCTCCAGCAGGAAGATGTACAGTTTCTCGTTGACCTGCAGGCGCCGCTCGATGTTCAGGATGTCGCGCTGGCTCAGCGGCACGGTGCGGATCAGCCGCTCGTAGTCGTCCATCTGCGCCTGCACGTCCTGGATCTTGGCCTGGATGGCCGTGCGCGAGTTCTTCACGTACAGCAGCAGGTTGCCGCGGTTCAGCATGATGGTGCTGTCCAGCCGGTTCACGCTCAGGTTCTCCGGCGTGGCGTCGAACAGCATGCTGTTGCGGTTCATCTGCATGGCGTACAGCTCGCTGAGCGTGCTGCGCAGGAACACATCGTCCTCCAGGATGTACAACGAGGGCGGCAGCAGCTTCTCGTCGCCCAGGCCCATGATGTAGTCCTCCAGGTCGTTCAGCGACTGGATCTTCAGCTCCAGCTTGCGCCGCTCGTTGTCGAAGCGCACCAGTTCGTTGAAGTAGCGGTCCTCCTCGCGGCTCAGGTCCAGGATGTTCCGGCTCTCCTTGTAGTGCTGCAGCTCGTCCTCGAAGCGGTTGAGGATCACGGTCACCTCCTCGAGCTGCTTGTCGATGTAGTTGAGCGTGTTCTGGTTGATGTCGAACTCGCTCTGCAGGGTGTAGTTGATGTATTCCCTGCTCAGGGTGTCCAGGAACATCTTGGCCCGCGCCGGGATCTCGTCCTCCACGGTGACCTGCAGGATGGTGGTGTACTCGAGGTTCTCCACCTGCATGCCGCTCTTGTACTTGTTGACCAGCCACGACCGGCTGTGGCGCACGAACTGGTAGTCGCTGGCGGTGACCTTCTCGAAGCTGCCTGCCGTGAGCTGCGCGCTCTTGTCCACCCGCAGCAGGAAGTCGTTCTCCACCACGTCCTGCCCGAAGGCGTACACCTTGGAGACGATGCCCGTGCCCCCGTCGTAGCTCAGCTCGAAGTGCTCGGGGTCCACCACCCGCAGGTCGAACGGCCGCTCGTAGTACCGCGGGTTCAACAGGTCCATCTTCACGGTGAAGGGCAGCGACCCGTACACCTGGGTCACCTTGAAGCGCCCGATGATGTAGTACGAAATGTCGAAATCGAGTTTGCTGAGCGCCTTGTCCACCAGGTCGTAGGAGGTGAGCACCCGCTTCTGGTTCACGATATCGCTGTACGCCGCGACATAGCCGATGCTTTGGTAGACCTGGGTCTGGTAGTTGTACACCTCGCGGTCCTTCAGCAAGATCTGCGCGCTGGCGCCGTGCACCTCGGGGATCTTGTAGGAGTACAGGTAGCTCAGGGCGGCGGAGAGCACCAGGGCCACCACCACGAAGTACCAGTTCTTGGAGAAGATCCGCGCGAAATACCGCAGGTCGTTGACGTCGATGATGCCGCCTTTCGCCTGACTTCCGGGAGTGGCCATCGTGTGCAACGGGTCCCGGTCCGGCGCGCGCCATGGTGCGGCCCCGGCCTCCGGAACAAGGGCGGCAAATATACATGCCCGGCCCGACGGCGCGCCCCTTGGCGCGCACGTCCGTCGGCAGGGATCGGCACTTGGCCGATCCGGGGGAAATGTTCATCTTCGCCGACCGGCGCCGGTATGACCCGGACCATTACCTTTGCCCACCGACCGAACCGCCTCGCACAGGATGTCCCTTCATCGCCTCGCCGTCCTCTTCACCCTGGTCGTGCTGCCGCTGGCCGGTGGCCTGCTGGCGCAGCCGCCCGTGGGAGGCCCGCCCCCCTGCTGGCCCCCGCCCTGCATCCCCATCGATGGTGGGGTGGGCCTGTTGATGGCCGCCGGCGCCGTCATCGGCGGCCGCACGGCGCTCTCCCTCCGCCGCCGCCATAACGGCAAGTGACCCATGGACGGGCCTCCGGCACCGTCACGCGCGCTGCTACGCGACCCCCTCGTCCGCTTTCTCGCCATCGCCGGCACCCTCTTCGTGGGCTGGTACCTGCTGTATGAGCTCGTGCTCCATCCGTGGGGCGCATTGGACCGGGCGGTGATCGACAACCTCATCCACCTCAGCGGCGCCCTGCTCACCGCCCTGGGCTACACCCTGCTGCCCGAGCCCGCCAACGCCGAGATGATCCGCACCATCGGTGTGCAGGGCGGCCACCTGCTGTGGATCGGCGACCCCTGCAACGGGGTGAGCCTCTTCGCCGTCTTCGCGCTGTTCCTGATCACCTACCCCGGGCCCTGGCGCCACAAACTCTGGTTCATCCCCCTGGGCCTGCTGAGCATCCACCTGATCAACGTGGTGCGCATCGCGGCGCTGTGCATCGTGGTCTCCATCGACTACGAGCTGCTGAACTTCAACCACGACTACACCTTCTATGTGGTGGTGTACGGCTGGGTCTTCCTGTTGTGGTACCTGTGGGTGAAGCGGTTCGCCCGCACCGACCCCGCCCCGGCGCCATGAACCGCCGCCTCGCCGCCGGCCTGCTCGTGGCCGTGGGGGTGCTGCTGGGCGCCCTGCGCGAGTTCCTCTTCCTGAACCTCAACTACCAGATCGACCACCTGCGGCGCGCCACGCCTTATTCCTACGCCCACTCCCTGTTCCAAGGGTGGACCGCCGGTGCCGACCTGGGCGACCTGCTGCTGCTGAAGTGGGCGCTGGCCGGGGCCTTCGTGGCCGTCATGCTCGTGCTGGCCGTGGCCCTGGCACGCATCCTCACCGGCCACCACGGCCACCGCACCGCCATCGTGGGCGGCACCGCCCTCGCCGCCGCCCTCGCCCTGCTGCTGCACCTGGCCGCGCGCGCGCTGCCGGCCCTGGAGGCCGTGGCCGTGAAGCTGCTCCACGCCCTGCAATACCCCGTGCTGCTGCTGGTGCTGCTGCTGGTGCTGCCCACGGTGGCCCGGCGCAGAGCCTGAAGGGGCGACGCCCGGTTATCTTCGCCCCTCACCCGCATACCATGGAGCGCGATCCGCAGGTCTTCGACATCATCGAGAAAGAGAAATGGCGCCAGACCAAGGGCCTGGAACTGATCGCCAGTGAGAATTATGTGAGCGCCCAGGTGATGGAGGCCATGGGCTCGGTGCTCACCAACAAGTACGCCGAGGGCCTGCCCGGCAAACGGTACTACGGGGGCTGCGAGCATGTGGACGAGGTGGAGCAGCTGGCCATCGACCGCGCCAAGCAGCTCTTCGGCGCCGCCTGGGCCAACGTGCAACCCCACAGCGGCGCACAGGCCAACGCCGCCGTGATGCTCGCCGCCCTCAAGCCCGGCGACACCATCCTGGGCTTCGACCTCAGCCACGGCGGCCACCTCACCCACGGCAGCCCGGTGAACTTCAGCGGCAAGCTCTACCGCGCCACCTTCTACGGCGTGGACAAGGCCACGGGCCGCGTGGACATGGGGACCGTGCGCGACATCGCCCGGCGCGAGAAGCCCCGCCTGATCATCTGCGGCGCCAGCGCTTACAGCCGTGACTGGGACTACGCCGCCTTCCGCGCCATCGCCGACGAGGTGGGCGCCGTGCTGCTGGCCGATGTGAGCCACCCCGCCGGGCTGATCGCCGCACGCCTGCTCAACAACCCGCTGCCCCACTGCCACGTGGTGACCACCACCACGCACAAGACCCTGCGCGGCCCGCGTGGCGGCCTGATCATGATCGGCCGCGACGGCGACAACCCCTGGGGCCTGAAGACCCCCAAGGGCGAGCCGCGCAGCCTGGGCAGCGTGCTGGACGGCGCGGTGTTCCCCGGCACCCAGGGCGGGCCGCTGGAGCATGTGATCGCCGCCAAGGCCGTCGCCTTCGGCGAAGCCCTCTCCCCGGCCTTCACCGACCACGCCCGGCAGGTGGTGGCCAACGCCCGCACCCTGGCCGAGGGCCTGTTGGAGAAGGGCTACGACGTGGTGAGCGGCGGCACCGACAACCACTGCATGCTCATCGACCTGCGCAACAAGGGCATCACCGGCAAGGAGGCCGAACAGGCCCTGGGCCGCGTGGACATCACCGTCAACAAGAACATGGTGCCCTTCGACACGCAGAGCCCCTTCGTCACCAGCGGCATCCGCATCGGCGCACCGGCCATCACCACTCGCGGCCTCAAGGAAGCCGAATGCCGCCAGGTGGTGCACCTGATCGACGCGGCCCTCACCCACCGCAACGACCCCGCGGAGGTGGACCGTGTGCGCTTCCAGGTGAACGGCATGATGCGCCTGCGCCCCCTCTTCGCCTGACGACCGCATGGCCAGCCGACGCCGCCGTTCACGCCGCGACCGTCGCTCCCCCTGGCGCACCGGCGCCCTGGTGCTGCTGCTCACCCTGGCCGCCGCCGAGGCCAGCCCCTGGCTGCTGGGCCTGATCCTCGGCCAGCCGTACGACCGCACCGCCACGCTCGACGCCCTGGGCACCGCCCTGCCCGTGGACACCGCCCAGGCCGAACGCCCCCACGAGGAATACCTCGGCGACCACTACCTGCATCCCTACCTGGGCTACGTGAGCGTCCCGCTTCACGACCGCAACCGCTTCGGCCTGCCCGGCGCCGACCCGCTCCGGAGCGCTGCGGCCGATACGGTGAACGTGGTGCTCCTCGGTGGTTCGGTGGCCATGGGCCTGCACACCTTCGCCGAGGACCGGCTGCTGCAAGGCCTGCGCCGCGTGCCCGCCTTCCGCGACAAGGGCTTCCGCGTCGCCGTCCTCGCCCTGGGCGGCTACAAGCAGCCCCAGCCCCTGATGGCCCTCAACTGGTTCCTGGCACAGGGGGCCCGCGTGGACCTGGTGCTGGCCCTTGACGGCTTCAACGACATCGTGCTGCCGGTCTGCGACAACCTGCCCTTCGGCATCCTGCCCAGCTATCCGCGCCACTGGAACATGTACGCCCGCAAACGGCTCGACCCCAAGGTGCAGCGCATCCTGGCGGAACGGCTGGCCGTGGGCGAACGGCGTGAGCAGCGCAGGCAACGGCTGGCCGCTTCGTACCTGCGCCACAGCAACATCGCCCTGCTGCTCTGGCGCACCCGCGATGGCCGCGGTGCCGCCGCGCTCGCCGCGCTGGAGCAACGCCTGCGCAGCGCCATGACCGGCACCGGGCAGGACCTGCAGGTGACCGGACCGGTGCGTGCCGTGACCGACACGGCCGCCTTCCGCGCCGAACAGGCCGACCTGTGGATGCGCAGCTCCCTGCAGGTGAAGGCCCTGGCCGAGGCGCAGGGAGCCGCCTACTTCCACTTCCTGCAACCGAACCAGTACGTGCCGGGCTCCAAGCCCATCGGGCCCAGGGAGGCCGCGGTGGCCCTGGTCCAGGGCCCTTCGTGCTACCGCGATGCCGTGGAGCAGGGCTATCCGCTGCTGATCGAGCGCGGCACACGCCTGCGCACGGCCGGCGTCGCCTTCCACGACCTCACGGGGATCTTCCGCAGCGAACCGCGGGCCATGTACGGCGACAACTGCTGCCACTTCACCACGCCCGGCTATGCCCGCATCGCGGATGCCATGGCCGATGCGGTCGTGGACGGGATGAGGACCGCCCCGCCCCGCTGAACCGCACCGGGCACGGCACCGCTCCCTGGATCGCGATCATTCCGTGGTGCCCACACCGCCGTGCTGCCCGGTGCCCGCCCGTGCGCGGTCCCAATCCAGGTTGGCGCCACCGGTGCCGCGGAACCGTTTGAAGGCCCCCTCCCGCTCGGGCAACGGGATGAACGGGCTCACGTAGGCCGGGGTGGGGTCGATCGCCGGGGTGGACAGGCTGCCGATGGGCAGGTCCTTGAACACCACCGGCACCATGTCGATGTCCGCCCCCAGCCGCCGCCGCATCCGCTTGGCCAGGCCGCCCAGCAACCACGACTGCACCGGGTCCGAGGTGAACGCGACATGCCGCATGCCGTGGTCGCGCGCCAGCAGGTAGCCGTTGAACAGGTTCTCCGTGCTGTGCTCGGCCCGTGTCTCCAGCAGGATGTGCGCCCGCGGAACGCCCAGCTTCTCGGCGTACAGGCCCATGATGGCGGCCTCCACGTATGGCGTGTACACGGCCGCCCCTGAGAAGATGATGTTGCGCGTCATGCCACGCTCGTACAGCTTCACCGCCCAGTGCACGCGCATCTTCATCAGGTCCTGCCACTGCCCGCCCTCGAAGGGAACGCCGGGCACCACGATGGCATCGTACGGGGCCGCGCTCTTCGCCTTCTCGTACAGCCTGGCCTGCCCCTTGTTCGTGAGGGCACAGGAGGACAGGCCGACCACCAGCGCCACGAGCGCGGGAATGGCCATGGCGCGGGGCCGGTGCATCAGGTCGCGGTGTCGCATGGGTCGTTCGTGGAACGAAGCTACCGGCCTTCACATTGCCCGGTGCGGTATTGGCGATCCTTAACGATCGGGGGACCGGCCGGCGGGCCTCACGCCGAACGTGCGGTGCGGCGGCGCGCCACCCCCAGCAGGGCCCCGGCCTCCTGCGGTGCGGCCCAGACGGTGAGCACCACCACGAAGGCCAGCGCCATGTCGGGGATCGCGAACCACACGGCGGTCACCAGGTGGAAGCACAACGCCACCGCGATCGCCGCGCGGCGCAGGGCGGGCACCCACAACGCCCCGGGGATCGCCAGTTGCAGCAGCAGCACCGCGTGCCCGAGCGCGGACGCCACGGCCGGATGCTCCAGGAGCACCGACGGCCCGTAGGTGGGATCGGCCGCCACGCGCAACAGGGCCGTGCCGTCCGTCCAGCTCGTCCCAGACAGTTTGTTCAACGCCGCCATGGCATAGGCCAGGCACAGTTGCAGGCGCACGGCCAGGAAGGCGAACTGCGCGGCCGCCGTGCGCACCCCACCCGTGGGCCGCGTCCGCAGCAGCACCATCCACAGCAGCACATTGGCCATGAGCCAGTGGCCGCCGGTGGCGGCCAGCCACGCGCGCTGGAGGAGCGCGGCGAACAGCACCGCCATGAGCAGCGCCGCCCAGTACGGCGGTTCGCGCCACAAGCCGTACAGCGCCAGCGCCAGCAGGGCCAAGGCAGTCGGGACCCCGGCCCAGGCCGCATACCCCGGCAGGGCCGCCATCAGACCGGACGACCAACCGCCCCGCGTCACCGGCGACACCGGCCGGTCCCACAACAGGTCCGCTTCCGGCAGGCCCAGGGCCACATAGCCCACGAGCCAGAGGTACACGGCGCATTGCAGCAGGCGGACGACGCTGGCGTTCATGGCCCGGTCAGTTGGATGGGCACCGTGCGCTCCTTGAGCCGCAGCGTGCCCGATGGCCCCTCCAGGCAGCGCTGCACCGCCCGGAAGGAGCGCGGGACCGCCCCCTCGCGGATCGCCAGCGTGCGCATCGCCGGCGCCCAGCGTTGCGAAAGCACGAGCGTATCGGGGAGCACCGCACCGCCCCCGGCGTAGGCCGCCAGGTGACGCGCCATGCGCCGGGCCAGCAGCCCATCCTCGTGGGCCAGGGCCCGCCACGGCCCGTTGTCCGCCCGCGCCTGCAGCACGCACGCGCAACGCGGCGGGTCGGGGGCGAAGAGGTCCCAGCCCTGGTGGAACAGCGGTCGCACCCAGGCCACGGACCAGGCCCGCAGCCGCGGCGGGACCCACCGTTCGGGCCCGGTGTAGGCCGCCAGCAGCAGGATGTGCGCACCGAGCACCGGCAGAAGGAAGCGGGGCAGACGGGGCATGGCGCCGTGAAGATGGCGATCGGCGGGCACGTCGGCTTTGCCACCTTTGCCGACCATGACCCTCCCCGCCAACGACCCCGCCCTGCGCTCCTGGGTGCCCGTGCCCGACGGCAGCGACTTCCCCATCCAGAACCTGCCGTTGGGCGCAGGCAGCTGGAACGGCGGGCCGCCCGTGCCCATGACGCGCATCGGCGACCGCGCCGTGGACCTGAGCGTGCTGGCCGAGGCGGGACTGCTGGACGGCCTGGGCATCGACCGCACGGCCTTCGACGCGCCCGTGCTGAACCCGCTGATGGCCGCCGGCAGGCCGGGGGTGCGTGCCCTGCGCGAACGCCTCAGCACGCTGCTGCGCCACGACAACGCCGTGCTGCGCGACGACAACGACCTGCGGGAGGAGGCCTTGGTGGCCGTGGACCAGGTGGTGATGCAGCTGCCCGTGGCCGTGGGCGACTACACCGACTTCTACAGCAGCCGGCAGCATGCCTACAACGTGGGCTGCATGTTCCGCGACCCGGCGAACGCGCTGCTGCCCAACTGGCTCCACCTGCCGGTGGGCTACCATGGCCGGGCCAGCAGCATCGTGGTGAGCGGAACGCCCATCCGCAGGCCCATGGGCCAGTACAGGTCCGCACCCGATGCACCGCCCGCATTCGGTCCCACGCGCCAGCTGGACATGGAGCTGGAGGTGGCCTTCATCACCTTCGACGGCAACGCCCTGGGCGAGCGCATCGGCACGGACCGTTCGGAGGACCACATCCTGGGCCTGGTGCTCTTCAACGACTGGAGCGCGCGCGACATCCAGGCCTGGGAGTACGTTCCGCTGGGCCCCTTCCTGGGCAAGAACTTCGGCAGCAGCATGAGCCCGTGGGTGGTGCTGCTGGATGCGCTGGAGCCCTTCCGCACCGCGTCGCCCGAGCAGGACCCGCCCGTGCTGCCCTACCTGCGCCAGCAGGGGCCGCACCACTTCGACATCGCCCTGGAGGCCGCCATCGCCACGGCCGATGGACGGGAGACCGTGATCTGCCGCACCAACTTCAGCAACCAGTACTGGAGCATGGCCCAGCAGCTGGCGCATCACACCGTGAACGGCTGCAACGTGCGCTGCGGCGATGTGATGGCCAGCGGCACCATCAGCGGCGGGTCGCCGGAGAGCTTCGGCAGCCTGCTGGAGCTCACCTGGAAGGGCACCAGGCCGCTGACGCTGCACGACGGCACGACGCGGAAGTTCCTGGAGGACGGCGACACCCTGGTGATGCGCGGCCATGCCGGGGGTCGTGGTGTGCGCATCGGTTTCGGCGAAGTGCGCGGGACGGTACTGCCGGCACTGCCCTACCTTTAGGCCAGGGCCATGGACGCAGCGAAGGCGCCGGCGACGCCGGTCATCGACAGTGCACGGGAGAAGGACGAGATCCTCTACCGCTACCGCGGCCTGCTGCGCAGCATCCGCGGCGACCGGTCGCCGGAGGACACACGGCTGATCCGCAAGGCCTTCAACATCGCTTTGGAGGCCCACAAGGACCAGCGGCGCAAGAGCGGCGAACCCTACATCTACCACCCGCTGGCCGTGGCCCGCATCTGCGCCGAGGAGATCGGCCTGGGCACCACCAGCGTGGTGTGCGCCCTGCTGCACGACACGGTGGAGGACACCGACCTGACGCTGGACGACGTGCGCGACCTCTTCGGGCCCACGGTGACCGCCATCATCGACGGCCTCACCAAGATCAGCGGCCTGAACTTCGGCACCGACAGCATCCAGGCGGAGAACTTCCGCAAGGTGCTGCTCACCCTCGCGCAGGACGTGCGCGTGATCCTCATCAAGCTCGCCGACCGGCTGCACAACATGCGCACCCTGGAGGGCATGGCGCGCGACAAGCAGCTCAAGATCGCCAGCGAGACCCTCTTCCTGTACGCCCCCCTGGCCCACCGCCTGGGGCTGTACAGCATCAAGAGCGAACTGGAGGACCTGGCCCTGAAGTTCCAGGAGCCCGAGGTGTACGCCGACATCGAACAGCGGCTCAAGAAGGGCGAGGCCGTGCGCAAGCGGTTCATCAGCCGCTTCATGCTGCCGATCCGCGAGGCGCTGGACCGCGAGGGATTCGAGTACGAGATCAAGGGGCGGCCCAAGAGCATCCACAGCATCTACAACAAGATGCTCAAGAAGAACGTCGCCTTCGAGGAGGTGTACGACGTGTTCGCCATCCGCATCATCATCGACACCAAGCAGGAGCTGGAGAAGGCCGACTGCTGGAAGGTGTACAGCATCGTCACCGACTACTACCAGCCCAACCCCGACCGGCTGCGCGACTGGATCAGCACGCCCAAGGCCAACGGCTACGAGAGCCTGCACACCACGGTGATGAGCCCCGGCGGCCGCTGGGTGGAGGTGCAGATCCGCAGCCGCCGCATGGACGAGATCGCCGAGATGGGCCTGGCGGCGCACTACCGGTACAAGGACGACGAGGAGCACGCCGGGGCGCTGGACGCCTGGCTCAACCGCGTGCGCGAGGTGCTGGAGGACCCCACGGCCAGCGCCATCGACTTCGTGAACGATTTCAAGCTGAACCTCTTCAGCGACGAGATCGTGGTCTTCACCCCCAAGGGTGAGATGCGCAACCTGCCCGCCGGGGCCACGGCCCTGGACTTCGCCTTCGACATCCACAGCCAGGTTGGCCGCCAGTGCATCGGCGCCAAGGTGAACCACAAGCTGGTGCCCCTGAGCCACGCCCTGCGCAGCGGCGACCAGATCGAGATCATCACCTCGCGCAAACAGCAGCCCAAGGAGGAGTGGCTCACCTACGTGGTGACGGCCCGTGCGCGCCACAACATCAAGCAGGCGCTGCGCGAGCAGAAGCGCAAGCTCGCCGTGGTGGGCCGCGAGGCCGCGCAGCGCAAGCTCCGCGGGTGGGGCGCCCGGGTGGACGACCGCAACGTGGCCGCCCTGGCCGACCATTTCCGCGCCACCTCGCCCACCGACCTCTTCTACCGCATCGCACGGGGCCGGGTGGACCTCGACACCCTGGGCACGCCCACCGTCAAGGCCGGCCGCCTGGTGCTGCCCCGCCATGTGCCGCGCGAGGAGGAACGCTCCCTGGAGGACGTGGTGGCCGAGATCCGTGGCACGGCCTCCGGCGCCCTGGTGATCGGCGACGACCTCCAGCGCCTGGACTACCGCCTGAGCCCCTGCTGCAACCCCATCCCCGGCGACGACGTCTTCGGCTTCATCACCGTGGGCGAAGGCATCCGGATCCACCGCGTGAACTGCCCCAACGCCGTGCAGCTCATGAGCAACTTCGCCTACCGCATCGTCAAGGCCCGCTGGAAGGGCAAGGACAGCGTGGAGTTCCTCGCCGGCCTCCGCTTCTCGGGCATCGACGAGGTGGGCCTGGTCAACAAGATCACCTCCATCATCAGCCACCAGCACAACGTCAACATGCGCTCCATCAGCTTCGAGAGCAACGACGGCATCTTCGAGGGCAAGGTGATGGCCTATGTGCAGGACACCGACCACCTGATGTCGCTGATCGGCAAGCTGCGCCGCGTGAACGGCGTGCGCTCGGTGGAGCGCGTGGACCACTGACCCGCCCTGCGCCGCGTGGCGTACCTTCGCGCCGATGGTCACCGCCGAGCAGAAGGACCGCGTCCGCACCATCTTCACCGAATACCTGGAGCGCAACGGGCACCGCAAGACGCCCGAACGCTTCGCCATCCTCTCGGAGGTCTACGAGCAGGAGGGGCACTTCGACATCGAGCGGCTCTTCGCCCGCATGAAACAGAAGCGCTACCAGGTGAGCCGGGCCACGCTGTACAACACCATGGAGCTGCTGCTGGACTGCGAGCTGGTGCAGCGCCACCGTTTCACCGGCGCGCCGGCGCAGTTCGAGCGCAGCCATGCCTTCCGTCAGCACGACCACCTGATCTGCCGGGCCTGCGGCCGCGTCACCGAGTTCTGCGACCCGCGCATCCAGCACATCCGCGCCACCGCCGCCGAGGTCACCGGCTTCCAGGTGGAGCACCACGCTTTGCATCTTTACGGCCTCTGCCGCAACTGCCGCCCCAAGAAAGACAACCCATGAGCGAACGCCCCACCTTCGACCTGCAGGTCAACCCCACGGACACCTGCCCGGTGTTCAAGCTTCAGGGCCGCCTGATGGACCAACAGCAGGCCGACCGGCTGCTCGCCACCCTGGACGACGGACTGGCCGGAGGCCAGCACAGCGTGGTGCTTGACATGAGCGAGCTGCAGTACATGAACAGCACCGGCCTCAACATCCTGATCAACGTCCTCACGCGCACCCGCAACGCCGGCGGCGATGCCATCATCTCGGGCCTCTCCCCCAGCGTGCGCCAGCTCTTCGTGGTCACCAAGCTCGACTCGGTCTTCACCATCACCGGCGGTGTGGACGAGGCCCTGGCCAAGGTCAAGGCGTGATGGGCGCGCGCATGGACGTCCTGCTCGGCGCCCAATGGGGCGATGAGGGCAAGGGCAAGGTGGTGGATGTGGTGGCCCCCCGCTATCAGGTGGTGGCCCGCTTCCAGGGCGGCCCCAACGCCGGCCACACCCTGTGGATCGAAGGCCGCAAGCATGTGCTGCACACGGTGCCCAGCGGCGTCTTCCACCCCGGGGTGATGAACCTGGTGGGCAACGGCGTGGTGATCGACCCGGTGATCTTCCTGCAGGAGCTCGAAGGCATCGCCGCCAGCGGCATCGACCTGCGCGGCCGGCTCGCCCTCTCGCGCCGCGCCCACCTGATCCTGCCCACCCACCGCGCCCTCGACGCCGCCAGCGAGGCCGAGAAGGGCCAGGAGCGCATCGGCAGCACCCTCAAGGGCATCGGGCCCACCTACATGGACAAGACCGGCCGCAACGGCCTGCGCGTGGGCGACCTGGAACGCACCGACCTGCCCGACCGCTACCGCGCCCTGGTGCGCAAGCACGAGCGCCTGCTGGCCCTCTACGGCGCCGGCGGCCCCGACCGCGAGGCCGAGGAACGCTGGATGCACGCCGTGGACCGCCTGCGCACCATGGAGCTCACCGACAGCGAGCACTACCTGGACCAGGCCCTCCGCCAGGGTCGCCACATCCTGGCCGAAGGCGCGCAGGGCACCCTGCTCGACATCGACTTCGGCACCTACCCCTTCGTCACCAGCAGCAGCACCGTTAGCGCCGGCGCCTGCATCGGCCTGGGCGTGCCCCCCTCGCGCATCGGCCGCGTGATCGGCATCTTCAAGGCCTACTGCACCCGTGTGGGCAGCGGGCCCTTCCCCACCGAGCTCACCGACGAGGTGGGTGAACGCATCCGCCAGGCCGGCCATGAGTTCGGCAGCACCACCGGCCGACCCCGCCGCTGCGGCTGGCTCGACCTGCCCGCCCTCCGCTACGCGGTGATGATCAACGGCATCACCGAGCTGGCCATGATGAAGGCCGATGTGCTTTCCGGCATGGACCAGGTGCGCCTCTGCACCCACTACCGGGTGAACGGCACGCTCACCGACCGCCTGCCCTACGCCATGCAACAGGCCGCACCCGTGTACGCCGACTGCGACGGGTGGGGCACCCTTGGGAACGACATCCCCGAGGCCCTGGAACGCTACATCCGGCGCATCGAACAGGCGGTGCAGGTGCCGGTGCGCATCGTGTCCACCGGGCCCGACCGCCGGCAGACCATCGAACGGCCCAGCGCCGTCGCGGCCCTCTGAAGGCCATGCCCTCCCCGCGCAAGGCCGGCGCCACGGCCGTGATGCCGCCCCTGCCCGAGGCCTTCGTCGCACGCATGGCCGCCCGCCTAGGCACGGAGGTGCATGCCTTGGTGGACGCCCTGGCACAGCCCCCGCCGACCAGCATCCGCCACAACCCGCGCAAGCCCGGAGGCCCCGTCGGTGAGCCCGTCCCCTGGTGTGCCTCGGGGCACCACCTCACGCAACGCCCCCGCTTCACCCTGGACCCGCTGCTGCATGCCGGGGCCTACTACGTGCAGGAGGCCGGCAGCATGCTCCTGGAGCGTGCCCTGGCGGCCGCCGGCCTGATCGGCACCGATGCCGTGGCCCTGGACCTCTGTGCCGCGCCCGGTGGCAAGAGCACCCACCTGCTCTCCCTGCTGGGCCCGCGATCCGTGGTGCTGTGCAACGAGGTGGACGCACGCCGCCACACCGCCCTGCTGGAGAACGTGTACAAATGGGGCGCCCCGAACGCCTGCGTCACCCGGCTGCCCGCCGGGGACTTCGCCGCCGTGCCCCATTTCGACCTGGTGGTGCTGGACGCACCCTGCTCGGGCGAGGGCCTGATGCGCCGCGAGCCCGTGGCCCGCACGCAATGGTCGCCCTGGCTGGTGCAGCGCTGCAGCACCCTGCAGGCCGCACTGCTGGAACATGTCTGGCAGGCCCTCCGCCCGGGCGGCACGCTCGTGTACTGCACCTGCACCTGGGCCGAGGAGGAGGACGAGGGGCTGCTGCACCGGTTCCTGGAGGGCCACGCGGCCACGGTGCTGCCCATCGATCCGCTGCATCCGGGGCCGGTGCGCGGCGCGATCGGCATCACCTGCATGCCGCACCGCTGCAAGGCCGAAGGTTTCTTCATCGCCGCGCTGCGCAAACCCGGGACCGCCGCTCCCTGGGATGCCGGGGGCACGATCGTGCTGGAGCAGGGCAGGCTGCGCCCCCCGGGCTGGAACGCGCTGCCCGTGGCACTGCGCGAGCGCATCGACAGGGCCGACGGCGCATTGCCCGTGCTCCTCGACACACCCGGCGGCCCGGCCCCACACCCCGCCGCGGCCTACTGCCGCGAGGCGCTGGACCTGCTGCAGGCCGCGGTCCCCATCACCACCGTCGACCTGGACCATGCCACCGCCCTGGCCTTCCTGCGCGGGGAGGCGATCGCTGCGCGCGAGGCCCGCGGGCATGCCCTGATGCGCTTCGACGGCCTCGGCCTGGGATGGGCCCGCGGCGCCGGCAACCGCTGGAACAACCGCCATCCGACGCCGTGGCGCATCCGTACCCGCCGGACCGACGTTTAACTTGCGGACAACGGCGCGGCATGTTCGACCTGCTCCTGGACCGCTTCGACCGTCACAAGTACGGCATCATCGGCACGCTGGTGCTGCACACCGCCGTGCTGTTCACCCTGGCCATCTCCCGCATGAACCATGGACCGGGCCCGGAGCAGGGCAACGAGATGCGCGTGGATGTGCTGGACGCCGTGCAGGCGGAGGCGCTCCTGCAGGCCATCGAGACCGGCACGCCCCTGCCCTCCGCACCGGTGACCAACACGGTGAGCGACCTCAACGCCCAGGTGCGCGCGGCACAGGCCATGCCCACCGTGAGCGCGCGTACGGCCGAACGCATGGAGAACGACCTGCGCGACCTGGAACGCAGCGAGTTCGACCGCCTGGCCGAGGAACGACGCGCTGCCGGCAAGGAGGTGGTGGTGCCCGAACTGGACCCGAGCAAGTGGGACAAACAGCAATACCTGCCCAAGCAGGAAGCCCCGGCCCGCGTGGACGGTCCCGCCACGGTGTCCTACGACCTGAAAGGCCGGCGGCCCGAAGTGCTGGAGGTGCCCGCCTACCTGTGCACCGGCAGCGGCCGTGTGGTGGTGCGCATCGCCGTGGACCGCAGCGGTATCGTGCGCCAGCGTTCCCTCGACAAGCAGGCCACCACCGTGAGCGAGGACTGCATGCTGGAGTATGCCCTGGCCTACGCGGCCGAAGCCCGCTTCGACCACGCCGCCAACGCACCGGAGGAACAGATCGGCACGATCACCTTCCTGTTCCTGCCCCAGTGAACCAGAGCCCGGGACACCGTGCTCCAGCGGCATTCCGCGCGCCGGACGCGGGCTTCATGCACCATCCGTGCGAGAAACCTCGGCACGATCCAGTGTCATTCTGACATTGCTTGGCCGAAGGATCCGGCCGTTCTGTCCTGTTTTACGGAACGGCACCCTCCTTGTCCGGCATGGACAGCCAACCAAACAAAACCTCAAAAACGCCATGACCATCGTGAAGTATCATCCCAAAGCCAGCTACGTGAGCCCGTTCAATGCTCTGGTGAAGGAATTCTTCGGCCGTGACATGGACAACATGTTCGGTCCCGACCTCACTCCCCGGTCGATGCCCAGTGTGAACATCATCGAGCGCGACAACGAATTCAAGCTTGAGGTGATGGCACCTGGCTACAAGAAGGAGGATCTGAAGGTGAATGTGGACGACAATGTGCTGACGGTGAGTTCGGAAGTGAAGGATGAAAAGCACAAGGAAAGCGACCGTTTCACGCGGCATGAGTTCAGCTTCAGCGCTTTCACCAGGAGCTTCAGCCTGCCGGAGAACGTGAACGCCGAGCAGATCAAGGCGGAATACCGCGACGGCATCCTGCACCTCTCGGTGCCGAAGGTGGTGGCTGCCAAGCCCAAGGTGAAGGAGATCGCCGTGGGTTGAAGGCGCCGATCGATGCGGCCGGAGGGCTGTCCCGCAAGGGGCGGCCCTTCGTGCTTCCGGATGCAACCTTCGGCAGCAGGTCGCGTAGAATCGTGCAGGGGTCGACCGGACCACGCCCCACAGCGACCATGCGCAGCCAGAAGACGCTCCTCGACTACCACCGCGAATTGCTGGACAAGATCAGCCAGGCCGACGCCCGGGTGTTCCGCAAGGAACTGCGCAAGGCGTTCCGACGCCTTCTGCCCGAGGAGCGCGAGCTGTTGAAGCAGTGGTTCCGTTCGGCCTGCGTGTGCAAGAGGCCGCAGGAGCAGCGTGTGACCGTGCCGGTGCGCCGGGCCTGAGCCCATCGTTGGCGGCCCCGCCGCCCGTCAGTTGAAGGTGCGACTGTTCCAGGCCTCGCGGCTGAAACGGCCGTGGAAGGCGAACCAGCCTTGAACGGTGAAGGCCAGGACCACCCAGGCGGTCCAGAGGACGAAGAGGAGCCGGTGCCCTCCCCACCAACCTGCGGCAGGGTCGCGGGTGAGCAGTCCGTTCGGCATCACCGCAGCGATCACGAGGACCAGCGCGGCCATGGTGATGGCCAAGTGGAGCGGACCGCGCAGCGGCCAATGCAGCACGGCCCGCCAGGGCGAGAGGTCGCTCCCCCAGCGATGCACCAGGTAGTACCGGTCGTCTTCCACGCGCACGAAGAGTAGCGGATCGCCGTCGGCATCGCAGAGCTGGAAGCGGCGGGCCGGGGCCATGACATGGAAGCCGCGGAGCACCGTACCGTGGGCGGCCTCCAGGGCACGCACCGCACCGATGGCCTGCCGCGGCAGTTCGCCCCTGTACAGGCCGGCAGGAAGCAGGCGCAGGCGGTACCGCACGCAGAGATCGCGGAGAGCCCCGGCACTGTAAACGCGTGCGGGATCGAGGTCGGACAACCGGTCCGTGCGCACGGCGACGGTGCTGCGGATGGCAGCCTCCACCATGGCATCGGCGGCCTCCTCCTCCTCGAGCCAGGACCGCACCTCGTTCACAAGGGCCTCCTGCCCCAGCAGGATGCGCTCCAAACGTTGCCGGTCTTCGCGAAGGTCCATGTCCTCAGGTCCTGTTCATCCCGCGGAACCGCCGCGGACCGGTCACTCGGAGGTGCTGTCCGCACCCGGCACCCCGGCCTCCATCAATGCGTCGGCCGCGCGCACGTGGGCGGGCGCGTCCAGGGCCACGCTGGAACGGATCTGCCGGTCGGGCGGAAGCACCCGGCACTGGGCCTTCACGGGGATGGCCTCGGCGCGCAGGCCCTTCTCCACCACCACGTACCACACGGCATCGTGGGGCACCACGAAGCGCACCGGCGTGCTGTCGAACGTGCCGCCGTAGAAGGTGAAGGTCCGGCAGTTCTTGTACCGCTTGAACTCCGTCGCGGTCATGAAGCGCACCTTCGTCGGCCGGTCCATCTCCACCTCGATGACCTCCTTTTTCTTGGCCTGGAACTGTTTGTACAGGTACTGCATGCGGGCTCGATGTTCGGGGTAAAGATAGAAGCGGTTCCGGAGCAAGTCGAGCGGTTCAGAGCTTGACGCTCAGCACGGGGAAGGAGGTGTGGTTGACGATGTCCTCGGTGAGGCTTCCGTTCACCACGTGGAAGAAACCCGTGCGCCCGTGGGTGGCCATGGCGATCAGGTCGGTGTCGATGCCGCGGGAGAAGTTGAGGATGCCCTCCTCGATGCTGAGGTCGTTGTAGATGGTGGCCGTGTACTTCTTGAGCTCGTGCCGCTGCAGGAAGAGGTCCATGGCGCGGGTGGCGTCCTCGCTGCGCTCGAAGTTCTTGGGCGTGTTCACCTTGAGCAGATGGATGCGCGGATCGAACAGCTTCAGCAGCGGGAGGAAGGCCTCGAACTTGGCGTTGTCGGCCTCGGTGAAGGTGCTGGCGTACACCACGTCGTTCACGGAGAAGTCGCCGATGGGATGTTTGATGACCAGCACGGGCATGGGGGCGATGCGTACGATGCGCTGGGTGTTGGAGCCCACCAGCCCGCCGCGGATGCCGCGTGCACCGTGCGAGCCCATCACCACCAGGTCCACCTCGGCCAGGTGCTCGTTGCGGAACATGTCGGTGATCACCATCTGCCGCAGCATGAACTTGCGCAGCTCGATGCCCTCCAGGAAGGGCAGCTTCGGCACCTGGTCGAGCTTGCTCTCGATCTCGTCCCGCACCCGCTGGTTCTCGGTGTGGAAATCGGTCATCTGTTCGTAGACGTGCACGATGTGGATGCTCGCGCCGGAGAGCTTCGCCAGTTTGGCCGCCACGCGCAGGGCATCGGTCGCACAGTCCGAAAAGTCGTAGGGTACGAGGATGGTCTTCATGCAGCTCCGGTTTGCGTCCGGGGCAAAAGATAACGATCGTCCACGGCTCCACCACTGACCCCCGCGGGCGGAGATCGGGTTTACCTTCGCGCGTCGATGCAACCCTTCGAGCTCACCCCCACGGCCAAGACCCCCCGGGTCCTGCTCGATCCCGGGCGCGGGGTGCTGGAGCTCAGCGGCTCTTCGATCCACGAGAACGCCGACCGCTTCTTCCGGCCGCTCTTCGACCAGGTGCGGGCCTACCTCACCGCGCCCCAACGCACCACCACGGTCCGCATCGAGCTGGAGTATTTCAATTCCAGTTCGGCCAAGTACCTCCTGGACCTGCTGCGGATCGTGGACGACGGACACACCGGCGGGCTCACCTCGGCCACCTTGGAGTGGGCCTATCGCGCCGACGACCTGGACATGCGTGAGGCGGGCGAGGATTTCCGGGGCCTGCTGGACATGCCCGTGCGCCTGGTGCAACGGCGCTCCTGACGTTCAGCGGTCGCCGAACCGCTCGGTCCACGCCCGCTCATCCACCGGCAGCCCGTCCAGGAAGTGGAAGACGCCCCCCCAGGGATGCGTCACCTTGCGGTACACGTGCACTTCCGTGGCGGTGGTCACCGTGCGCTGCAGTACGAGCGCGTTGCCTTCCTTGAACTGCTCTTCGTGGACCCCGGGTTCGCGCGATGGTGGCATCGATGGCACGCTGTCCGGGGGCGCGGTTCGCACCACCGTGCGTGGCGCGGGCCGGGCGGGCGGGTCGGCGGCGGGCAGCGGCGGGGCCTTCTGCACGACCGGCGTGTCCACCGGACGCGGCGGTGCCTCGCGAACCTCTGGAGCGGCGGTCGGCGGGGCGGGTGCCGCAGGTGCCACCGGAGGTTCCGCCGCCGGGACAGGCACTTCGCGGACTGCGGGTGGTTCCGGCGCGGGCACCGGCACCACCGGGGCGGCACGCGCCACGCTATCGGCTTTCCGTTGCCGGTCCGCCGCATCACGTTTGGCGATCAGCACCCGCAGGTCGTCCAGCTTCACGGGGGGATACACGTTGAGCGGACGCATGGCGCGGGCTTTTTCGAAATCGGCCACGGCCGCCTCGTAGCGCCGCGCCTGGAAATGCGCCTCGGCACGGGCCATGGTGGCCTGGAAGGCCGTGTCCTTCCGCGCGGCCTCGCTCTCCTCCTTCGCCAGGCGCGAGCGTTCCTTGGCCGACAGCCGGCTGAACTCCGCGGTAAGCCCCTTGTCCTGGGCCACCGCAGCCCAGGGAAGCAGGAGCACGACCATGCCGAGGACGTGCAGGGGAGGGAATGCCGGGATCGTTCGCACGGGCCGAAACCTACGGGCGCCGTCCCGACCGGTGAACGACAAGCAGCCCCGGTCGTGAACAAGGTCCCGTGGACGATGTTTGTACGCAGCGCCAGGCCCCGGTGTTCGCACCGCCCGCATTCCCGGCCCCACTACCTTTCGGCCCCATCCCCAAGCCATGACCCGGACCCTCCTCCCCATCCTCCTCACCGCGGCCCTGTTCACCGCCTGCCAGGAGGACCCCGTGCAGAGCGAGCAGTACAAGGCCCTTTCCAACGAAAAGGCCACGGTGGACGCCGCCCTTGCCCAGCGCGACAGTTCGCTGAACGTGCTGTTCGGCTCCTTCAACCGCATCAGCGAGAACCTGCGCAGCATCCGTGAGAAACAGGGGGCCATCGGTGCGGTGCGCACGGAGGGTGAGCCCGGGCAGGACATGGAGCAGCGGATCATGACCGACCTGCAGCAGATCGACGAGCTGCTGAGCGAGAACAAGGCGTTGATCGCCAAGTTGCGCAAGGAGGCCAAGGCCAATGCCGGGGCCATCGCCGCCCTGGAACGCACCGTGGCCGAGCTGGAGCGCACCGTGGCCGAGAAGGATGCCGAGATCGGAGGCCTCAAGGAGCAGCTCGCCAGCGCCAACAGTTCCCTGGCCACCCTGATGGAGATGTACCGTGACAAGGAGCAGCAGGCCAACCTGCAGCGCAACGAGCTGAACACGGCGCACTACGTGATCGGTTCGGCCAAGGAGCTCAAGGAGAAGGGCATCGTGACCAAGGAGGGCGGCCTGGCCGGTCTTGGCGCCACGCGCAAGCTCAACGCCGACGCTTTGGGCGACGGGCATTTCAAGGAGATCGACATCACCCAGGTGCTGGAGCTGCCCATCGCGGGCAAGAAGGCGCGCCTGCTCACCAGCCATCCGCAGGACAGCTATCGCTTCGAAGGTGCGGTGGACAAGCTGGTCATCACCGATCCGCAGCGCTTCTGGAGCGCCTCCAAGTATCTGGTGGTGCAGGTGGACTGACCGCCGGGCGGATCACTCGGCCTTCCCCTTGGCGGGCTTGGGCTCATCGGCCCCGCTGGTACCGGGGGCTTCGGCCGTGTTGGACGTGGCGGCCCGGGTCTTGGTCGGCGGTGCTTCCGGTGCGGCCGCCACGGCCGGTCCCATGCGGCATCCGGACAGGGTGCCGCTGGACATCAGGGCCTCCAACCGGGCGGCCTGATCGGCCTCCAGCGTCACGGCGAACTGTTCGAGGTAGGAACCGATCACGGCGTCGATCTCCCGGTGAAGTTCCGCGCACTGCGCACGCAGTGCGGCCACCTCGGTCTCACCCTGCAGCAACAGTTCGGTGGCCTTGTCGCGGCCCTTGTCGTCCAGCCCGATGGCGGCCGCGATGCGCTGCGCAGTGATGGCGGCGCGCTGGTCCGGGCCCAGGGAGGGCTCCTGCGCGAAGAGCATGGCGGGCACCGCGATGAGCGGAACGGCCGCGAGGATCCGGTCGATGGGCATGGGGAGCGACGTTTCCCACGAAAGTACGGCGCCGCATTGATCCTGCGGCGCCTCACAACACCGGTCCGGCACAGGCCACCGGCCCCCGGGCGTTGCGGCAGGGGTCAGCTGCCGCGCACGCCACGCACCATGCGCTCGATGGCGTCCCACATGCCGGGCTCCACCTGGTCCAACTGGCTGAACTGCCCGGCGCCCTTGAGCCATTCGCCGCCGTCGATGGTGACGACCTCGCCGTTGACATAGCCGGACCAAGGCGACACGAGGTAGGCGGCCAGGTCGGCCAGTTCGCGGTGCTCGCCCACGCGGCCCAAGGGCACGCGCTTGGCCAGGTCGAAGCGCTCCATCATCTCCCCCGGCAGCAGCCTGCTCCAAGCCCCTTTGGTGGGGAAGGGCCCGGGTGCGATGGCGTTGCTGCGGATGCCGTGGCGGGCCCACTCCACGGCGAGCGAACGGGTGAGGGCCAGCACACCGGCCTTGGCGCACGCGCTGGGCACCACGTACCCGCTACCGGTCCAGGCGTAGGTGGTGGTGATGTTGAGCACGGCCTTGTCACGGTCGCCGGCGGCGATCCAGTGCTTGCCGAAGGCGAGGGTGCAGTTCACCGTGCCCATCAGCACGATGTCGATGATGACCTCGAAGGCCTTGCTGCTAAGTCGTTCGGTGGGACTGATGAAGTTGCCGGCGGCGTTGTTCACCAGGGCATCGGCACGGCCGAAGCGTTCCAGGGTCCGCGCCAGCAGCTGTTCCACCTCGAGGTACTTGCGCACGTCGCAGGCCACGCCGATCACCTGGCCTCCGGTCTCACGCGTCAGGTCGGCGACAGCGGCGTCCAGCACGTCCTGTTTGCGGCTGGCGATCACCACCTGGGCGCCCAGGGCGAGGAAGGTGCGGGCCATGCTGAGGCCCAGCCCGGTGCCTCCGCCGGTGACCACCACGACCCGGCCCTGGAGGGCGTCGGGCCGCATCATGCTCTCGGTCGTGCTCATATCAGGGTGCGTTGCGGCCTCCCGGCGCGTTCGGCGTGGGGGCCTTGGAAGGTGCGTTGGGCGTGGCCGGCGGAGCGCCCACCGGCACGGCCCCGCCGGGTACCGACCGTTGCGGGCAGGCGTCCAGCAACCGCCGCAGCTCCGTGCCGTAGAGGGGGGTGCCGCCCTTGTCCTCGGCCATGCGGAAGGCACTGCAGGCCCGCACGCTGTCGCCCTCGGACAGCGCGATGAGGCCCCGGTGGTGGTCCACATACGGGTTGTCCGGTGCGCGGCGACCGGCGAGCTCCACATCGCGGCGTGCCTTGTCCAAGCGGCCCAGCTTCAGCCAGCTGTAGCCGCGGTTGTTGATGGCGTAGGTGTAGTTGGGGTTCAGCTTGATGGCCCGGGCATAGTCCGCCAGGGCGCGCTCGTGGTCGCCGTGGAGGGCCCAGCGGTGGAAGCCGCGGCTGTTCCAGTTCACGGGGTCGTCGGGGTCGAGGGCGATGGCGCGGTCGAGGTCCGCGCGGGCCCGCGCGGTGTCGCCAGCACGGGCCAGGCACGCGCCGCGCTCGCGCAGGGCCGCGGTGGTCTCGCGGGCGGCGAGCAGCGCGTCGTAGAGGACGATGGCCTCCTCGCAACGACCGTCGAGCGCCAGGGCCATGGCCATGCGCAGGTCGCGCTCGGATCCCGCGGGGACACGCTCGAACGCGGCGATGGCGCTGTCGGCGCGTTGCAGGCCCAGCCAGGCCACGCCCGACCAGTACCAGGCCTGTGCCCGTCCACCCTCCTCGAGCCCTGCGGCCAGGGCCGCGTGCGCATCCTCCAACGCTGCGGGATAGGCCCGGATGCGGGCGTTGGCCTCGGCACGCAACAGCAGCACCGGCGCCTTGGGCATGTCGCGCGTGAGCAACCCGTCGCACCGGCGCAGCGCCGGATACACCTTGCCCCGGTCCAACTGGCGTCGCACCCCGCGCAACTCCGACTCCCCGCGCCCCTGGGCCTGGGCCCCCAGGGCCATCCACAGCAGCACGCCGCACAAAAGGAACCGCATGGCGCGAAGGTACCGTTCGCCCCGACGGTGCCGGTAGCTTTGTGCGAACGCATGCGCACCAGCTACCCCACCAAGGTCCTGCTCGCTTGGGGCGAGGCCATCAGCGGCAATGCCACCATCCGGGATTGGTTGATGAAGAACGGCTTCCCGGAGCTGGGCATCTTCACCTTCGCGCTGCGCAACAAGCAGGAGGCGCGCAAATGGCTGCTGGACCACGGCCACCCGCACCTGCTGGCCGTGATCGCCGGCATCGAGGGTGACCAGGGGGCACTGGACTGGTTGGAGCGCCACGGGCACACCGTGCTGCGCCAACTGGCCCTCACCGGTGACGGTGACCGCGCGGCCTTCGAATGGCTGGTCCAGCACGGGCATCGCGAACTGGCCATGCTGGGCACGCGCATGCACCGGGTGAAGTCGGACATGGACGAGGACTACAAGGACATCCACAAGTACCCGCAGGACTGAAGGGCGTGTCGCGCGCTCAGGGGCGTGGCACCTGCGCATGCCAGTGCCGCAGCCTGTCCAACAGCAGCACGTCGAACAGCACATGGGCCACCATGGCGGGCAGCAGCCCCCAGGCCTTTGCCGTCGTGCCGTAGGCCAGCATACAGGCCACGAGATAGAGCCCGTACAGGGACAGGCGCCGGTCGCGCGGGTCCAGATAGCCATGCAGGGCCACGAAGCCCAATGCGGTGATGGGGATGCCGAGCCAGTGCTGCAGCGCCCCGCGGAAGAGCAATTCCTCGCCGATGCCGGCGGCGAGCGCGAGCACCACATGCATCCAGCGGCGGGGCACCCGGGGGCCCAGCAGCTCCGCGTAGCGCCGGGCCACGGGCCGAAGGGCGGGCTGCTGCAGCAGGAGGATGGCGCCGAGGCCGGTCGCCAGGCCCAACGCCACACCCGTGCCCGCCCAGCGCCACCACGGCTGTTCCAGGCCGAGCACCCCGTGGAGGGCGCGCCCCTGCACCGCCACGATCAGGTACACCCCCGCACCGCCCAGCACGAACAAAGTGGCCGCCGCGAGCAGCAGCACCATGCCCGCTCCGCCCCTGCCGTGGTCCTTCAACGCGTGGGAAGCGGCTCAGTGGACCGCGATGGTCCGCACGGCAGCGCGACCGTTGCTGTCCAGCACCCGCACGAGATACGTCCCTCCTGCCCATGCCGAGACATCGAGCACGAGCTCGCGCGCACCGGGCGTCGGCAACGGCACCGGCAGTTCACGCCCGGTGACGTCGTTCACCCGGATGGAAGCGATGGCCCCATCGGACAGGGACACATGGAGCCGATCATGGGCCGGGACCGGGAACAGACCCAGCGGGATACCGGCCTCCGTCTCCGCCAGGCCCACCTGCATCGAATTCTCCGTGAGGTAGGTGAGCGACCCGACCTGCTGGGTGCCGCCCGGCCCGGTGACCGTGCGGATGAGGCGCTGTGCCACCGGCATCGGTACACCGGCCTTGAGGTAGTAGTGGAAGAGCAGGTTCGTCTCCGTGGTGATGCCCATCACCACCGCCGTCTCGTCGCGCTCCACCCGCAGCCGCAGCACATCGGTCACCGTGCCCCAGGGGAGCACCAGGGTGCCATAGCCGTCGGCCACGGCACTGAGCGTTCCGGTGATCGTGCCCGTGCTGCCCATGAAGTCGGTGTTGCCCTGGTAACTGTCCGTCCAGTTGGTGTTGAAGGCGAGGGGGAACTTGTGGTACTGGATGGCGTTGGTGTACACGGTACGCCCGTTCCCCGGGATCTCCATGCCGAGCTCGAAGGCGCCCTGGCCCGTGTACTGCTGAAAGGTGTAGCTCAGGCCATCGTTGTCGGCACAGGCGTTGGCCGCCGGGAAGTTGGTGGCGCCCGGCGCCGTGTTGGGCTGCACCATCGTGAAGGTGGGCCCCGACCCCGTGGTGGCGGCGGACATGTCGTAGACCTGGTTGGGACCGCTGTTGCCTGGCGGCAACTCGGCGCTGGTCAGGGTCTCGAACACCTGTCCCACGGCGGGCTGCATGGAGCTCAGCGTAAGGTTGGGCTGCGCCATTGGCACGGCGGCAACAAGACACAGCGGTGCAAGGAGGAAGGTTCGACGCATGGCGGGTGGCTTTGCCCGAAGGTACTCGGACGGGATGAATGGCACAAGCCGGCTCCGGGTGTGGTAGAGGCAGGGGCCGACGGGCCGCAAAGTCACCCCACGACCGGCCCCGACCGATCATGCACATCCCGGACCTGCCGGCCGGTACGTGGCGCGAGGCTCACTCCACCACCAGGCGGCGCGTGGCCCGGCCCCCGTCGGCGGCGGTGACCTGCACCAGGTAGAAGCCCGGCCGCAGCCCGGCGAGCCCGAGCTCCACCCGCGTGCCTTGGACGCGCGCCACCTGCACCGGCACGGAACGGCCGGCGGCATCACGCAGCTCCACGGTGCGCAGCGGGCGCTCCGCGGTGAGCACCGCCAGGCCCCGGGCCGGGTTCGGTGCCAGGCTAAAGGTCAGCGCCGCGGCATCGCCCAGGCCCAGCTCGGTGACATCGAGCCACTCGGTGGCCAGCGTGTTCAACGACGGGCCGATGTTCGAGCTCAGCGAATCGGCGATGATGCGCACCACGGGATGGGCCTTGAAGCGGGTGTGGAAGCTGTGGATCTCCTTCTTGCGGGTGACGGTGACCAGCGTGCCGGCGTTGACCTCCGTGGAGTTGAACCGCACCCGGATCACCTCCATGCTGGTGCCGCCCGGCAGCACCAGGGTGCCCGCACCATCGACCACCGCCGTGTAGCTGCCCGTACGCGTGAACGGTCCCACACCGTCGATGTCGAAACTGGCGGTGATCGGCCCGGACCACGTGTCGTTGAGCGTCGCCGGCCAGCGCATGTGGTCCGGACCCTGGGCGATGGGCGCCGTGTAGCCGAAGCCCAGCAGCGTGGCATCCTCGCCCACCACCGTCAGCGCCGAGCCGTTCATGGCGAAGAACGTGGTGTCGGTGGCGCCGTCGGTCATGGCGATGTTGGCCGCGGGGAACAGGGTGTCCGCACCGGGGTACACGGCCGGGTCGATGTAGGTCCAGGTGCGCGTCCCTCCGCTGGTGAGCCCGCTGAAGTCCCAGGTCTGGCCGTTGCCGGTGGCGCCCGGTGCGGTGTAGGCGCCCGTATGCACGGTGACGGTGTCGCCGATGGCCGGCTGGTTCTCGGCGGCCGTGATGGTGGGCTGCGCCAGCAGCGGTGCGGCCAGGGGGGCCAGGAAGGCCAGGGTAAGGGTGCGTTGCATGCGGTTCGGGAATGGTCGGCGCAAGGTAGATGCACGCACCGGTACTTTCGCTGCCTGAGAGCGACCGATCATCAACCATCATGCGCCACAGCGTCAGCGACCTCACCGCGGTGATCCGCGACCGCCGCACCATCTACCCCAAGGACATGAGCGACCGCACGGTGCAGCGCGACATGGTGGAGCGCATCCTTTCCAACGCCACCTGGGCGCCCAACCACGGCATGACACAGCCCTGGCGGTTCATCGTGTTCGCCGGTGAGGCGCGCAGGCGTCTGTCCGACTTCATGGGCGCGGAGTACACGCGGATCACCCCGCCGGAGAAGTTCCTGCCGCGCAAACACGAGAACGCCGTGCAACGCCCGCTGCAGGCCAGCGTGGTGGTGGCGCTGGGCCTGGCACGCGACCCGCGCGGCAAGATCAGCGAGCTGGAAGAGCAACTGGCCGTGGCCTGCGCGGTGCAGAACATGCACCTCACCTGCACGGCCTACGGCCTGGGCGGCTTCTGGGGCACGGGCGCGGTGGCCACCGGCGACGGCATGCGGCGCTTCCTGGGCCTGGCCGAGGGCGACCGGTGCATGGGCCTGTTCCACATCGGGTATCCGGCGGTGGAATGGCCCAAGGGCTACCGCAAGCCCCTGCCCGACGTGCTGGTGTGGCAGGATGCCTGAGCGCCCTGCACGCAACGTTCATCCGTGATCCGAACGCCCCGGCCGACGGCTGCGCGGCGTTCGTCGATGCGGCCGGCCCCGCGTGCCATGACGGGTATCTTCGCGACCCTTCCTCGCGTACACACGCCCGCATGCGCGCGCTTCCGCACGTGATCCTCCTCGTGGCCTGCCTCGGCAGTGCCGCCGTGGCCGTCGCCGCCCCCGGCAGCGACACCCTGCGCACGGACACCGTCAGCGCGCTGGTGATGTACGGCGACCGCACCCTGGCCGAGGGCGAGGCCCTCAGCGACGACCGCCTGGACGCCATGCTCGACTCGCTGTGCGCCCTGCCCGATCCGCCGGCCGACCTGCTGCGCGACCTGGCCCTCTACAAACGCATCCGCGGGATGGAGGAGGACGGCATCATCCAGCTGATCGATTCGCTCTTCGAGCTGGACACCGTGCCCTACGCCCTGATCAACGAGATCAACCTCTACAGCGCGCAGATGCCCACCCAGGGCGAAGTGGACCGCAGCGGGCTGCTGGCCTGGCTGGACGATCCCACGAACGACCCGACGGGCCTGTACGCCGACTGGAACACCGTGGCCGTGCATGCCACCACACCGGCTTCGGCCGCTCGCGACAGCGTGCTGCTGCTGCAACTGGTGGACGCCGCGGCGAACTGCGGCTTCGCCATGCCCGTGGAGGGCCCCCTCACCTCGCGCTTCGGCTGGCGCGACGGGCGCCCGCACAACGGCATCGACCTGGACCTGGAGGTGTGGGACAGCGTGCGCACGGCCTTCCCCGGCGTGGTGCGCCATGCCGGGATGCAGAACGGCTACGGCCGCGTGGTGGTGGTGCGTCATTACAACGGGCTGGAAACGTATTACGCGCACCTGCACCGCTTCAAGGTGAAGGCCGGCGACGTGGTGGACGCGGGCGAACTGATCGGTCTGGGCGGCAGCTCCGGCCGTTCGTCCGGCAGCCACCTGCACTTCGAGGTGCGCTTCCGCGGCATGCCGCTGGACCCGGCCCGCCTCATCGATCTGAGCAACGGTTCCCTGCAGGCCGACACCCTGGTGATCAAGCGTTCCCGCCACGCCTACGCCGCCTACCCCAAGGGCACGCGCTTCCACACGGTGGCGAAAGGTGACCATCTTTACGGCATCGCCGAGCAATACGGCACCTCCATCCAGGCCCTGTGCGACCTCAACGGCATCACCCGGCGCTCGATCCTCCGTGTGGGGCAGCAGCTCCTTGTGGATGCCCGGTAGGGATCCCGGTCGGGGCTGACGAACTCCGGCATAGCTTCGCGAGCCTCACGGCGCAAACCTCCGGCCTCCAGCCGCAAACCTCCGGCCTCCAGCCGCAAGCCTCCGGCCTCCAGCCGTCGGCCTCCAGCCTTGGGCCGCTCGCTGCCTGCCGCCTTTCGCTCCGGCCCCTGGCCTTGCTCCTGCTCCTGCTCCTGCCCTCAACCTTCCAGGCCCAACAAGGCGTCACCACCTTCGGCATGCAGGTGAAGCCGGTGGTGCCCCTCTCCTTCTTCGACCCGCGGGTGGACCTTCAGGGCGGCGCGTTGCAGGGCAGCGTGGAGCTCACCGGCGGCTTCGGCTTCGGCATGCAGGTGCGCCACGGGTTCACCCGCATGCTGTCGCTGGAGACCGGCATCCACCAGATCCGCCGCAACTACCGCTGGACCTTGGAGAACGATACGGTGCCCCTCGACGGCAATGGCCGCATCCGCTATGTGGGCTATGAGATACCCGTGCTGTTGCTGGTGTACATCCGCCTGGGTGAACGTTCCTGGATGAACACCGCACTGGGCGCCAGCCTGGACATGTACCCGAGCGACGCCATCACCAACACGAACGATGCGCGGGCCTATCTGTTCCGCCGCGACTGGTTGCAGGTGGGCGCCGTGGGCAACATCGGCTTCGAGTACCGCACGGAACGCTCGGGCTATTTCTACATCGGCGCCACCTACCATCGTGCGTTCGACGACATGGCGGTGGCCGAGCTCACCTACTTCGATGCCAACAGCGTGGGGCACGCCATCACCAAGGGGCTCAGCGGCAGCTACCTCACGGTGGACCTTCGCTACTTCTTCCACGAGGACCCGCAGCGGCGCGCCGAGCGCAGGCAGCGGCGGGGGAAGGGGAATTGAAGGTCGGGTCACGGGGAGCATCCCGCGGAGTGGCACAGGTCGTGCCCGTGTGCGCATGTGTCCATGTGCACATGGGCAAATGGGCACATGTGCATGTGCACCAAGGGCCGCCCCGCGATCGCGAAGCGGCCCTCGGCACAGATCCAGCACAACGTTACCGCCCCACCTTCACCGCCTTCTTCACCACGAAGCTGTCGTTGAGGAACAGCGTCACATGGTACGTGCCGGGCACCAGATCCGTGGTGGTCCAGTCGTGGGTGTAGGCACCGACCTCCCGCACGGCCTCCTCCAGCACCTCCAACCGCTTTCCGCCGGCATCGCTCACCTCCAGGCGTGTGCGACCGGGCATGGCCACCTTGTATCGCAGCTGCGTGTGGTCCGCCACCGGGTTGGGCACGATGATCAGGTCGGTGCGCAGGGCCTCTCCTGCGTCTGCGTTCGCATCGCCGAAGCCTTGTCGAAGGCGTGCCCCTGGGCTCATGCCGCGCCCATCCGTGCTGCCCTGGGCCGCGCAGCAGGTGGCGAGGTCCTGTTGGAGGGTGGCGATCTGGTCCTGCAAAGAGTTGATGGTGGCTTGCTGTTGCTGGTAACCGGCGATCATGATCGGGATGAGCGCCGTGTAGTTGATACCCTCCACATTCATTTCCGGATGGACCACGTTGCCAAGGCTGTCCAGCTCAGCGGGGACAATGGTGCTGCTCACCACGGCCGGGAGCACTTGTGCCACTTCCTGCGCCAGGAAGCCGAATTGCACTCCGCCAGGCAGGTACAGCTGCGGGTATTGCACGCTTTGGTAGTTGTACGAACGAGGCGTCAGTTGACCCAGCAACTCGACTGCATCCGGTCCTTCGATGTCCTCGACGTTGGTCTTGATGTCCGCGTCAGAGAAAATAAAGGTCCCATTGTTCCACATGCTACCGGTCACCTGAACACGACCGTGAAAGTACCCTGCCCAGTGATTGGCCAAGGTGTCACCCACCCGGCCATACACCGCGATGTTCGTGCTTGAACTGGCACCGTCCACCCGGCTCCACACCCCATGGTTCGTGGAGCTGCTGCCTGTGCTGTACACGTAGGTCCGAACGCCGGTGTTGTTCTGGCTGGACCCGGTGCCTTGAACATAGGTCTCCACACCGCGGTTCATCGCATTCGTTCCCGAGCTGTTCGCATGGAATTCCCCGCCGTGGTTCAACGCACTACCGTTGTTGTTCGTCGCGGTGGAGAACAGCCCACGGTTCGAAGTGACAGCCACACCATTCGCCACTGTGGCCGTGAAGTGCCCGGCATGGTTGTTCATTACCGTACCTGAACCGGTCGCAGCGCCTTCGACCCCGAAGTTGCTGCCTGCAGCCAATGCACTGGATGATGTCGCTGCCCCTTGCAGGCCTACGTTCGTCGATGCGTTCGCCGCCTCGGCACGCGCACCCACGCAGGTGGCTCCGGCACCGCTGGAGCCCGAAGGGATCTCCGTACGCACAAAGAGGCCCCGGTTCGCCAGGCTCGAATGCGGTGTGTTCTCCAGAACGTTGAGCTTGGTCCCGTCATTCAGGCTGATCGTACCGATCCCCACATTCTCATCACCATCCGGACAAGCGGGATCCACAGGACCCACCGCCGTCCACACGTGGTTGGGGTTCGGATTGGCGCCCATGGTCCACTCACAGTTGTCGGGCAGGTTGGCCAGGCTGCGCCAGTGCAGGCGCCCGTCGTTGTCGGTCACCACGAAGCGGTCCAGCTCCTGGTTCTCATAGTCCGGCACCAGCCTACGGATCATCACGGTGCGGTCCAACACGTCCAGCCGTTCATCCGGCGTGGCGCTCTGGCCGAACCAGTCGCCGATGCCCACGAACACCTCCGACCCGCTGTCGTGCGGATAGAGCTGCATGGCCTCCAGGCCCTCCATGGAGTTGCTGCCCGTGGGGTTGGAGCTGCTGTACTCCGAGGTGAAGATGAAGCGCATCCGATCACTGAGCCAGGTGCCCGGGTGGCCGCTTCACTGCACAATGGCGTCGGTGTAGTCGTTCAGCTCACCGGATCCCGGCTCATCAGGGTTGTCGTAGGTGTACTTCTGCCCGATGTACATCTGGTCGCTGTTGCCCGTGAAGGTGACACCGTTGCGCATCCACGGCCGGTAGCCCCATTGCTGCGCATTGCCCGTGGTGCCGCCCTCGGCCAGGTGCAAGCGGCTGAAGGGCCCGTTGGGCGACTGCCCCAGGAAGCCGTTGTCCGGGGTGAGCAGGGTGAAGCCATCCGCCGCGATGTTCGCGAAGGTGTTCAGCCAGGGGTAGGTCACCTTCTGATTGATCCGCGCACGGAATTGGTCAGATGTATAGAAATCGATAGGCTGGTTCGGAACGGTCTTCAGCCACAGTGGCTGTGGGGTCTGTTCGATAAAGTGTGTCATCCCCTTCATTGCTATTGTTGTGATTGCTGTTGGGTTTTGAACGAGGGGGTCCGGGGAAGACTCATAACCTGTTGATCGGTGTTGGCAAGCTGTGGATCGAAGCGTGGTCCGAATAGCAAGCGCATTTCGGAGGCGATCTCCTTCCCTGCGAAGATGGGTTTGGCGGCCATTTTCTCCATGATGCGCTGCTGGGACAGGTAGAGCAGCTTGAGCAAGGCCATGTCGTTGTCGAAGACGCGCTTGGTCTTGGTGTACTTGCGCAGCCGCGCGTGGAAGCCCTCGATGGGGTTGGTGGTGTAGATGAGCCGCCGGATGCGCTCGCTGTAGCGGTATTGGCTGGCCAGCAAGGGCCAGTTGGTGCGCCAGGAGTTCACCGCCTGCGGGTAGTGCCGAGCCATTTATCGATGATGACCTCCAAGGCATGTAGCGCTTGCTGCTCATCGGGTGCCCGGTAAATGGCCCGCATGTCCTTGACCACCTCCTTGTAGTGCTTGTAGCTCACGTACTTCAGGGTGTTGCGTACCTGATGCACGATGCAGCGCTGGATGTCGCTCTGCGGGTACACCAGCGCGATGGCCTCGTAGAAGCCGCTCAGGTTGTCGATGCACGCGATCAGCATGTCCTCCACGCCCCGTTGTCGCAGGTCGCCCAGCACGCTCAGCCAGAACTTGGCCCCTTCGCTCTGCCCCACGTAAAGGCCCAGCAGGTCCTTATACCATTTCGCAATAGAAAACCATCCGATCTGCTTGCTCTTTTTCCGCATGCCTTCTCCGAAGAGATCGCACCGTAGGCACCGCTACGCAGCGACCTCTTCGTATCGGCCTACGAAAAAAATAGCGGCACATCTTTGGACGGCCTTCTATTGCGAAATGGTATTATGACCATCGGGACCCACGCCCAGGGCGGTGTACACGGCCTTGTTCACCACGCGCCCTTCCTGCTTCACCTTGAAGTGGATGGCATCGAGCCACACGATCGCATATGGGCGGCCACGAAGCACGGCGCAACCGGCGCGGGCCGCAGCATGCCCGGGATGGCCCGTCCGCACGGCCTACTTTCCGCGACCCAACCGTTTCACCGGCAGCTGCCAGCCGAGACCGGCCCCGATGACCAACTCATCCAGGGGCACAGCGGCGCTGTACGGCCCGGTGTAACGCGCGTGGGTGTACCGGGCATCGATGAAGAACTGGAAGTAGTCCCACACCACGAAGGTGAGGCCCGCACAGAGCGACATGCTCGGAAGGGCCCGCAACGGTGCCGCCTCGTTCTGCAGGCTGTCGCGTGCGGGCCGGGTCAGGGACACGCCGGGCTCCAGGCCCAGGGCAAGGTCCAGCCGACGGTGGGTGAGGTGCACGAAGGGACCGAAGGCGATCTGGCTGTTCTGCTCCAACAGGCCCACGTCGCCCTGATCGCCGATGTACCACATCCCTTCGCCACGCAGGCTGATGCGCTTGTCCGTGAAGACCTCCAGCTTGCCCGCCACGTAGATGTTGGTGACGGGCTGCTGCAGCATGAAACCCGGACTGATGGCCACGGAGCCACGCACCAGCAATGGTTCGGCCACCGGCACATCGTCCTGGGCCCGCGCCGCCATGCCCAGCATGAGCGCGGCGGCCGCACAGAGGATCCGCGTCACCATAGATCGGCGATCTTGTAGTTGAAGCTGAGGTGCAGCAGCAGATGTCCCTCAAGGTCGGCGCCAGGCTCCTCGTGGAACTCCACGGCACCGTCGTGCTCCTCGGCATGGACATCGGTGCCGAGGTGGATCATGTACTGGCACACCAACGAGAAGTCGGCCCGGTCGGTGACGTTGATGTGGGTTCCCAGCCCGGCCTGCACGGCGCTGCTCCACCGTTCGGCGTAGTTGGAGGCGTCGTCGATGGCCTGCTGGAAGGTGTGGTCGAAGCAGTGGCCGGCGACCACGTACGGCTGGAGGAGCCGGCGTTCCGGAACGGGCTTGAGCGGGTAGAACATCACGCTCCAACCGATGTGCTGGTCCTGGCGGTGCGCCAGGCGGCCTGCGGAGCCGGTGAAATAGTCGTAGAACCAATCGGTGTTCACGCGGTCGCTGATGCGCACCCGCATCTGGCCGCCCGCACCGGTGCCCGGCACACCCTGGGTGCCGCTGCTGAAGAAGCTGAAGGAGGACCGCACACCGAGCGAGACGGTGCCGCCCGGCCCCCGCCCCACCTGCCGCAGGGGTTGGGCCCATGCGCCCGCAGCGACAAGCAGGGCGATCGTGGCTGTGAGGTGACGCATGGACCTTGAACGCAAAGATGCCGATCGGAAGTATGAACGGCGCCGGCCCGGCGATCGCCCCCGCTTCCGCAGCACACGGCCGACCCACCCGCGCAGCAGGCGATCCGGGCGACCACCGCGGGGGACGTGTGTCTTGTCCTGAAATAGGTTGACACCAACAACCAACCGAAGATGGGACTTTCAAAAGAGTTCAGAGTGAACAAGCAGTACAGCGAGGAACTGAAGAAGAAGGCTGTATTCAGGGTTTTGAGCGGGA